>ERZ791902.93-NODE-93-length-74006-cov-40.036686_pt1 | contig 74006 bp, 74 predicted proteins | sample MGYA00510149_ERZ791902 | MGnify/ENA primary metagenome ERZ791902 (study PRJEB30046, sample SAMN00792060) | human gut metagenome | study: EMG produced TPA metagenomics assembly of the A metagenome-wide association study of gut microbiota in type 2...
CTGTAAGAAGTCCTTGAAAGACTTTAACTGCACATCGAGGAAATCCGGATATGGCAACGGATTATGGACGCTGGCAAAATTTACTCTGTTATCAACAATTTTTGAAGCCATCAGAAGTTATTATGGGTGATAAAAAATCGAAATAAGCGGAAAGACACAAAAAGGTTAGGACCCACCTACTTGGAAGATCCTAACCATATTTGCTAATTTTAAAATATCGGGTTAACCTTTCCTAAATACTGCTTAGCAGCGTTAAACCCGACATTTGAATTGTAAGCTGTTATTACTTGAGCTCTACCTTAGCACCTGACTCCTCGATAGCCTTCTTCAAGTTCTCAGCCTCTTCCTTAGAGAGACCTTCCTTGATCTTAGCAGGAGCAGCGTCTACGAGGTCCTTAGCTTCCTTCAAGCCGAGACCACAAGCTTCCTTAACTGCCTTTACAACCTGGAGCTTAGCGCCACCTACCTCAGCGAGGATAACATCGAAAGATGTCTTCTCCTCAGCTGCATCAGCACCACCTGCTGCAGGACCAGCAGCTACAGCTACAGCTGCAGCAGCAGGCTCAATACCATACTCGTCCTTGAGGACTGTTGCCAACTCGTTTACTTCCTTTACTGTAAGATTTACCAATTCTTCAGCAAGAGCTTTAATATCTGCCATTGTATTTAAATTTTAATTGTTTTTAATGTTAATGTTCTTTGACTTGTAGTTATATTACTCAGGACGCTCGCCCAAAGTCTTAAGCACACCGTGGATAGTGTTTGCGCCTGACTGAAGAGCAGAGATAACGTTCTTTGCAGGCGACTGGAGCAGTGCAACAATGTCTGCAATAACCTCGTTCTTGCTCTTGATAGCTACGAGAGCCTCGAGCTGATCTGCGCCGAAGATTGTCTCCTCAGCATAAGCACCCTTGAGTGCAGGTACGCCATCCTTAACGTATTCCTTCAGGAGCTTAGCAGGTACGTTAGCTGTGTGAGCGAACATAACTGCTGTAGTGCCCTTGAGAGCGCCGTACAGAGGCTCAAAATCAATGTCGCTTGCCTGGAAAGCCTCGCGGAGAAGTGTGTTCTTAACGACGATCATCTTGATCTCGTTCTTGAAGCACTTGCGGCGGAGGTTGCTTGTAGCCTCGGCGTTGAGACCTGCGAGGTCAACGATGTAGAAGTGAGGGAACTCCTTCAGCTTCGCACCGAGTTCGGCAATAATAGTATCTTTTACTTCTTTCTTCATTTTACAAAACTTTTAGAGTTACTCAACTGATTTAGGATCAACCTTGATACCCTTACTCATAGTGCTTGAAATAAAGATACTCTTGATGTATGTACCTTTAGCAGCAGCAGGCTTGAGCTTGATGATGGTAGCGATGAACTCCTTAGCATTCTGATAGATTGCCTCCGGAGAGAAGCTTACCTTACCGATTGAAGTGTGGATAATACCAGCCTTGTCAACCTTGAAATCAATCTTACCCTGCTTTACTTCCTTAACCGCCTTGGCAACGTCCATTGTTACGGTGCCGCTCTTAGGGTTAGGCATGAGTCCGCGCGGACCGAGGATACGGCCGATAGGACCAATCTTACCCATGCATGACGGCATAGTGATAATAACGTCGACGTCTGTCCAACCACCCTTGATCTTATCGATATACTCGTCAAGACCTACGTAGTCAGCACCTGCTTCCTTAGCAGCAGCCTCCTGATCGGGAGTACAGAGAGCGAGTACGCGTGTTACCTTACCGGTACCGTTGGGAAGAGAAACCACGCCGCGAACCATCTGGTTAGCCTTACGCGGGTCTACGCCCAAGCGTACGTCGATATCGAGAGAAGCGTCAAACTTGGTTGTGGTAATTTCCTTTACCAGCTCTGAAGCCTCTTTCAATGTGTACATCTTCCCTGCTTCAACCTTGTCAGCTACTGATTTTTGATTTTTTGTCAGTTTCATTTCTTAAAAATTGAAGTTATTAAACATTTTCAGGGAAGTCTCCCTCTACAGTGATACCCATACTTCTTGCTGTACCAGCAACGAGTCGCATAGCCGATGCAACTGTAAAGCAGTTCAAATCTTTCAGTTTGTCCTCAGCGATTGCTTTTACCTGCTCCCAAGTTACTTTACCAACTTTCTGGCGGTTAGGCTGAGCTGAGCCACTCTTAACTTTAGCTGCCTCTTTCAGCTGTACTGCTGCAGGAGGAGTCTTAAGTTCGAAGCTGAACGATTTATCGGTGTAGTAAGTGATAACAACAGGAATTACCTTGCCTGCCTTATCCTGGGTTCTGGCGTTGAACTCTTTGCAGAATCCCATGATGTTAATACCCTTAGAACCAAGTGCAGGTCCTACTGGAGGAGAAGGATTCGCAGCGCCACCTTTAATCTGTAATTTGATTAATCCAGCAACTTCTTTAGCCATTTTGTCTGTTAATATTTAAATTGATTTAATATAAAAGAATTCTGAACGCATTCGTAACCTTGCGTTAGCCTTCTTTTTCGACTTGCATAAAACCTAATTCCAACGGAGTTTTGCGTCCGAAGATCTTGACCATCACCTTTAGTTTGCGCTTCTCGACATTCACCTCTTCGATGATGCCGCTGAAGCCAGAGAACGGTCCGTCTGTCACCTTGACAGTCTCGTCAACTACGTACGGGATGTCGATGTTGTCTTCAATCTCCGTTTCCTCGCATGAACCGAGCATACGGTTGATTTCCGACTGCGGAACTGGTGAGGGGTTGTCCAAGCCTCCAAGAAAGCCTAAAACGTTCGGCATGAAACGCAGCGTGTGTGCTACGTCGCCTACGAGGGCAGCTTCTACGAATACATAACCGGGGAGAGATATTTTCTCCTTGATTACTCTTTTGCCATTACGCAAAGATGCGTGTTTCTCGAGCGGCAGAACCACTTGCGAAACATGCGTCTGAAGTAATGGGTTGTGCTTGATCTCAGCGTCGATATATTCCTTTACTTTGAATTCTTTTCCGCTGGCAGCACGAAGCACGTACCATTTTTTTTCTGTCTTAGCCATTTTTCTTGAAAATGATTAACCTGGATAAACCATGCTCATTGCCCACTTGAACAGAGAGTCCATAGCGAACACCACAACTGCAATGACAAGGGAAGCAGATAATACAATCACTGCACTGTGGTTGAGTTCGGCATAACTTGGCCAAGTTGTTTTATGCGCAAGTTCGTCGTAACAAGTCTTGCAATAATTTACAAACTTCTTAAACATATTATCTTCTTTTTAGCACGGGAAGAGAGGCTCGAACTCCCGACACCTGGTTTTGGAGACCAGTGCTCTACCAACTGAGCTATTCCCGTTTAATAGGGCTCGCCTCAAGATAGAGGCAAGCACCTATATTGTTTTATCGGTTAATCCCGCGTATTAGTCGAGGATTTCAGTAATCTGACCAGAACCTACTGTACGACCACCTTCACGGATAGCGAAGCGGAGACCTACGTTGATAGCTACAGCGTAGATGAGTTCTACAGAGATTTCTACGTTATCGCCAGGCATTACCATTTCAGTACCTTCGGGGAGGTGGATTTCACCTGTACAGTCCATAGTACGGAGATAGAACTGAGGACGATACTTGTTACCGAATGGAGTATGACGGCCACCCTCTTCCTTCTTCAATACATAGATAGAAGCCTTGAAGTGATCGTGAGGAGTAATAGCACCTGGGTGTACAACTACCATACCACGCTTAACCTCAGCCTTATCGATACCACGGAGAAGCAAACCTACGTTATCACCAGCTTCACCCTCAGCAAGGATCTTACGGAACATCTCAACACCAGTAATAACTGACTTCTTGTCCTCACCAAGACCGAGCAACTGAACTTCGTCACCTACCTTGCAACGACCTGTCTCAATACGACCTGTAGCAACAGTACCACGACCTGTAATTGAGAATACATCCTCGATAGGCATCAAGAATGGCTTATCAATCTCGCGCTCTGGCTCCTGAATCCACTCATCAACTGTATCCATCAAAGTCTCAACAGACTTAACCCACTTCTCAACACCATTCAAAGCACCGAGAGCAGAACCACGTACAATTGGAGTATCCTCCTCGTAACCATACTGCTCGAGGATCTCACGAAGCTCCATCTCAACGAGCTCAAGCATCTCCTCATCGTCAACCATATCGCACTTGTTCAAGAAAACAACCAAACGAGGTACGTTTACCTGACGTGCAAGAAGTACGTGCTCACGTGTCTGTGGCATAGGACCATCAGTAGCAGCACAAACCAAGATAGCACCATCCATCTGAGCAGCACCAGTAACCATGTTCTTTACATAGTCAGCGTGTCCAGGACAGTCAACGTGTGCATAGTGACGCTTTTCTGTTTCATACTCAATGTGAGCTGAGTTGATAGTGATACCACGCTCTTTCTCCTCAGGAGCATTATCAATCTGATCGAATGACTTAACTGCCTCAGATGTACCGAGCTTCTCGTTCAATACCTTAGAGATAGCAGCGGTCAGAGTAGTCTTACCATGGTCAACATGACCAATTGTACCAATGTTAACATGCGGTTTGGTACGCACGAATTCTTCTTTAGCCATAGCTTTTCTTTTTATTTATATAAATGAATAATCTGTTCCTCTACCATCCTAAGCATCTAGAACGATAGAGCTGTAACTGAGAGTTGAACTCAGGACCTCTTCCTTACCAAGGAAGTGCTCTACCACTGAGCTATTACAGCAAGTTAATAAATTGAGCGGAAAACGGGGCTCAAACCCGCGACCCCCAGCTTGGAAGGCTAGTGCTCTATCAACTGAGCTATTTCCGCAAGTCAAAAGAAGTGGGTGGTGATGGATTCGAACCACCGAAGGCATAGCCAGCAGATTTACAGTCTGCCCCATTTGGCCACTCTGGTAACCACCCAATCTTTATTAGTAGCGTATCGCTTGGATACTGAAGAAAAACTGCGTTCAGGTTTTCCGTTTGTTTGAGCCTCTTGTCGGATTCGAACCAACGACCCCGAGATTACAAATCACGTGCTCTGGCCAACTGAGCTAAAGAGGCAGATCCTTGCAGCCGCTAAGGCTTGCGTTTAGGACGTGTTCTAAAACGGCTGCAAAGATACGACTTATTTTTTATTCGCCAAAATTTTTCGGCTTTTTTTTTACATCTTGCGTGTTTTTTCCTTGAATTTAGTTAGCTGCACCTTCATTGCGTCTACGCAGAGGTCGATGCCTTCCTCGAATGTGTCGCATGTTTTCTCGACGAAGAGCTTCTGTCCGGGGACGGTCACTTCGAGGCTTGTTTCCTTGTTCTGCGCGGTGGCTGGCTTCACTACTTTGAGCTGCACTTCTGCGCTGCTTATATCCTCGAATGTCTTCTCAAGCTTTGCTACTTTCTTCTCGATGAATTCCTGTAGTTTCTCGGTAGCGTCAAAGTGAATTGACTGAATCTTTACGTTCATAGTGTCCTCCTTTTCTTTGTTTAAGGTCGTTTATACTATATATATAATAAGGTATAGGTATCATCCTTTCGGCGTTTCGCTTCGGGGATGTGCCTCATTATATGCTTTCTTTAGTTGCTCGAACGAGGTGTGGGTGTATATTTCGGTTGTGGAGAGGCGCTCGTGTCCGAGCAGCTTCTGCACGTTTTCGATGTTGGCTCCGTTGTTGAGCATTGCGGTGGCGAAGGTGTGGCGCAGCACGTGGGGCGATCGTTTCTGAAGGCCGGTCACGGTGGAGAGCTGTTGCTTCACCATCTGGCGCACTTGTTGGGGGCTTAGGCGCGTGCCGCGTGCGGAACGGAAGAGCGCCCGGGTGCAGCGCGGCGGTGTCTCGGCGTCGCGGCGTGCGGTGTAGCTGCGCAGGGCTTGGGCGAGTTCGTCGCCGAAGGGTATGGCGCGCTGCTTGTTGCCTTTGCCGTGCACGCGTATCTCGCTGCGTGCGTAGTCGATGGAGTTGTCGTCGAGCGAGGTGAGCTCGGAGAGGCGCATGCCTGTCTCGTAGAAGGTGAGCACGATGGTGTGCTCGAGCTGCGCCTGGTAGGTGTCGGGCTGCTGTGTGTGGTCGAGCAGCCGGTCCATCTGTTCTTCGCGCACGAACTGCGGCAGGGGCCGGTCGGTCTTGGGGCGGTAGACGATATGCGCCGGGTCGTGCTCTACGTATCCTCGTGCGAGGAGGTAGCGGTAGTAGGTTTTCAGGGCGCTCAGGCGTCGGGCTACGGTTGTGGCGCGGTTGCCTTGGTCGAGCTGGTGCTCCATCCAGTCGCGCACGACGTCGGTGTCTACCGTGGCGAACGTGAGTTCGCTGTCGAGACTGCCGAAAAACTGCTGGAATGCTTCGAGGTCGCGGCGGTAGCTTTCCACTGTATTCTCCGACCGGTTGCGCTCGTAGCGCAGATAGTCGAGAAAGCCGTCAATACCTTTTTGCATGTTCATTTTTGTTTTTCGCTACGAATATACGACGAATATTTGTCATCTGCAAGTTTTCGGCTGTCTTTTTTTCGTTTTTTCACGTTTTTAGCGTGGTTCTGGCGTCTATTCGTCGTGTGCGGCAAGTGTTTTACCGCGCTACGGTAACATGATTACCGCAGCGTGGCTATGTCGTTACAGCATTGCGGTAATGATATTACCGCATGGATGTAACGCTGCTGCTGCTAAACACAAAGACGGCAATAGCTGCTCTTCAGAACTGCTATTGCCGTCGCCAGCCTGCCCGAGTCGCAGAGGATTCGGGTTGGCATGTTTATGTCTTAATGATTATTTCTGAGTGTGTACACCTCCTGGTCCATCCGACTGCGCTTGCCGTGGGGCGTGCGCGTCATATTAATTGTTAGTCGAAATGGGGAGATTACTCCTCGTTAGCGCGGAGCTGCTGTACGTAGATAGCGTGCTCCATCTTGAGTCTCTTGAGTACAGAAGGCTTGTTGTACTGCTGACGAGCGCGGAGTTCCTTCACTACGCCTGTCTTCTCAAACTTTCTCTTAAACTTCTTGAGTGCTCTTTCGATGTTCTCACCGTCTTTTACCTGTACAATAATCATTTTTGTTTCTTTTAATTTAAATAGTTATACATTGTTTATTTGCGGCACTGTGCCACAAAGCGGATGCAAAGTTACTGATTATTTGCCGATTAGCCAAATTTTTCGCAATATTTCTGCATTCTGCCCTGCTTATTCGGCATTGTCATGCGCAGCCGGATGCTACGCACGCCGCTTTGCCTGCATAAACGTTAAAAGGCAGCGGGCGCTCCTTGCGGAGTTCCTGCTGCCTTTTGTCGTCACAAGTCTGCTTGCGACACGTTGCAGTCTGCTCTGCCCCGAGGGGCGCAGCCGACTACTTTCCGTGGTGCTCGTCAGATACTGTCAACTTCTTGCGGCCATGTGCGCGGCGAGAAGCCAATACGCGACGACCATTCTTTGTAGCCATACGCTCACGGAAACCATGCTTGTTCACGCGGCGACGATTGTGCGGCTGAAATGTTCTTTTCATTGTCTTATTTTTATTTATTTGTTATTATTCACACTTTTGGGTTGCAAAATTACTCATAATTTTTTAAACGACAAAGACTTGAGCCTTTTTTAGCTGCATTTTTTAGTTTTTTCTACATTTTTAGGGCAAAATCGCCCGTGTATGGGCTGAAAAGCGGTGCGGCGGGGAGGTTGAGGGGCTTTTTTTACCGGTTTTCACGATTTAGGGCGTGTCCCGAATAAAAAAAACTATGAACCATGCGTTTTTGTGCGTGATTTTCAGTAACTTTGCAGCGATTTTTGGGAAATAATACAATTATATAAATAAAAACAGCAATGATCAACTCACAAGACATCAAGATGGGAACTTGCATCCGCATGGACGGCAAGCTCTTTTTCGTAATCGACTTCCTTCATGTAAAACCGGGTAAGGGCAACACTTTCATGCGCGTTAAGTTGAAGAACGTTGTCGACGGCCGCGTGTTGGAGCGTCGCTTCGACATCAGCGAGAAGCTTGAGGACGTACGCGTAGAGCGCCGTCCGTACCAGTACCTCTACAAGGAGGGCGAGGACTATATCTTCATGAACCAGGAGACTTACGACCAGATTCCTATCGCTGGCAACCTCATCACTGGCGTTGACTTCATGAAGGAGAGCGACATCGTCGAGGTCGTTTCTGACGCTTCTACAGATACCGTGCTCTTCGGCGAAATGCCGGTGAAGACTAACCTCCGCGTTACTCACTCTGAGCCGGGCATCAAGGGCGATACTGCTACAAACACTCTCAAGCCGGCTACTCTCGAGACTGGCGTAGAGATCCGCGTGCCTCTCTTCGTTAACGAAGGCGACCTCGTTCAGGTTGACACACGCGACGGTAGCTACCTGCAGCGCGTTAAGGAGTAATCCTTACCGAACAACGGAATAAGAAATAGCAAAGAGTAAAAAAGTAAAAAGCATTGGGGATAACGTCATGCACGCCCCGCCGTGCTCTTTACTTTTTTACTCTTTTGCGTTTATTGCCGACTCGTCGACTTGTCTACTTGCCTAATCGTCGGCTTGCCTAATCGTACACTTGTTCACCTGTCAACTCAAAAAGAAATGAAATACAGCATAATAATTCCCGTTTACAACCGTCCGGACGAGGTGGACGAACTGCTCGACAGCCTCACCCGTCAGAGCGAAACCGACTTCGAAGTGGTGGTAGTGGAGGACGGTTCGGCTGTGCCGTGCAAGGATGTCTGCGAGAAATATGCGCAGAAGCTCCGCATACAATACTTCACCAAGCCCAACTCCGGACCCGGACAGACGCGCAACTACGGTGTGGAGCGCGCGCAGGGCGACTACGTGCTCATCCTCGACTCGGACGTGGTGCTGCCCGAAGGCTATCTGGCGGCGGTGTCTGCCGAACTGAAGCGCGAGCCTGCCGACGCTTTCGGCGGTCCGGACAGCTCGCACCCTTCGTTCACCGACACGCAGAAGGCTATCTCCTACTCGATGACTTCGTTCTTCACCACCGGCGGCATACGCGGCGGCAAGAAGAAGCTCGACAAGTTCTACCCGCGCTCGTTCAACATGGGCGTGCGCCGCGACAGATACATGGAGCTGGGCGGATTCTCTAAGATGCGCTTCGGCGAGGACATCGACTTCTCAATACGCATCTTCAAGGCCGGACTGCGCTGCCGACTCTTCCCCGAGGCATGGGTGTGGCACAAGCGCCGCACCGACCTGCGCAAGTTCTTCCGCCAGGTGTACAACTCGGGCATCGCGCGCATCAATCTCTACAAGAAATACCCCGAGTCGCTGAAGCTGGTGCACATGCTGCCGATGGTGTTCACCGTGGGCGTGCTCTCCATGCTCGCGCTCTGTCTCGTGCTGCTCGCGCTCTGCCCCACTCTGGCGTGGCTGCCGCTCGTGCCGCTCGCCCTCTACTCGCTCCTCATCTGCATCGACTCGGCTCGCCTCAACCGCAGTCTGAAGATCGGCGTGCAGAGCATCGCCGCCGCCTACGTACAGCTCATGGGCTACGGCTTCGGATTCATCGAGGCTTGGTGGAAACGCTGCGTGCGCGGCAAGTCGGAGTTCGCTGCGTTCGAGAAAACATTCTACAGCTGATGCTGTAGAAATTGAGAGTTAAAAATTGAGAGTTGAGAGTTATGATTACTCTCGACTCCCAATATTTTTATCATGTACGTTGATACACGATACGTACAGCATACCTATTGAAATCTATTGACATGCTACCTCAGAAGGAATCTATAATTAAACAGAAGTCAGAAGCTTTCTCCATAAGGATTGTAAAGATGTACAAATATCTTTCTTCACAAAAGAACGAATATACAGTATCCAAACAGGTTCTTCGTAGCGGAACGAGCATTGGGGCTAATGTGAATGAAAGCAGAAATGCTCAAAGCACACTCGACTTCATAAGCAAACTTAGCATTGCTTTAAAAGAAGCTGACGAAACTGCATATTGGCTGAAATGCCTTTATGGAGGGGAATACATTTCAGAGGTTCAATATGTATCTATGAATAATGACATTCAAGAGATTATAAAGATTCTGGTAAAGATTATAAAAACAACCAAACAAAGAAACAACCTATGAACGACATAAGCAACAAGAGTAATCATAACTCTCAACTCTCAACTCTCAATTCTCAACCGAAAAACAACTCTCAACTCTCAACTCTCAATTCTCAACTAAAGATCTCCGATTGGTCGGAAGCCGACCGACCGCGCGAAAAGCTGCGCGACAAGGGCGCCGAGACGCTGTCCGACGCCGAGCTGCTGGCGATACTCATAGGTTCGGGCAGCACGAAGGAGAGCGCCGTGGCGCTCATGCAGCGCATACTGAGCGCCTGCGACAACAACCTCAACACCTTGGGCAAGATGTCGCTGCACGAACTGATGCAGTATAACGGCATCGGCGAGGCGAAGGCGATAACTATCATTGCGGCATGCGAACTGGGCAAGCGACGCCAGGCGGCGAAAGCTGCTGAACGCCCCGACATGGGGTCGGCACAGGCGGTGTACGAGTATATGCACCCGAAGATGCAGGACCTCGACACCGAGGAAGCATGGGTACTGTTGATGAATCAGCGTTTCCGACTCATCAAGGCGGTGCGGCTCTCGCATGGCGGACTAACCGAAACTGCCGTCGACGTGCGCGTCATCCTGCGCGAGGCACTGCTCGCCAACGCCACCACGCTAACGCTCATTCACAACCACCCAAGCGGCAACGCACGCCCCTCTGGCGACGACGACCGCATCACGCACAAACTGAAGACTGCGTGCGATGCCATGCGCCTCTACCTCATCGACCACCTCATCGTCACCGACGGCAATTACTACAGCTACGCCGAAGAGGGAAAGATTTGACAGCTCATGTATAAAACAAATGCTTCTATGTAACAGCACTAAACGCACGTTACATAGAAGCATTTGTTTTTTAGTTAAAGAAAGTATCAGCCTTTGCAGTTCGACTTCCTCATCCACACCACAAACCACACGGCGGCAACGACGAGTGCGGTCGCGCCGACGCCGTAGCCCACGGTGTATGGCAAGCCGAGCGCAGTCTTCGACACCATGAAGAAGGTGGTGCAGACGCAAGTCATGAAGAGGGCTGGCACGAGCGTGATGATGTAAGGCTTCTTTTCGCGAGCAAGATAGACGGTGATGGTCCAGAGGGCAAAGACAGAAAGCGTCTGGTTAGCCCATCCGAAGTATTGCCAGATGGTGTTGAAGCCGTCGGGGTTCTCCATCTGCCAAACGAGCATGGCGAACGATGCGGCGAAGAGCGGAACGCAGATATACAGACGGTTCTTCTTTGCACGCTGACTGAGTTTCAGCGCCTGAGCGATGATAAGACGGGCAGAGCGGAATGCTGTGTCGCCGCTTGTTATCGGGGCAGCGACCACGCCGAGCATAGCAAGCACACCGCCCACAATGCCGAGCCAATCCTTGCAGACAAGATTCACAACGACGGGCGCCGACGTATGCAGTCCGTTAGCCACGGTGCCGCCAATCTGGGCATATCCCGGCTGCGGAGCGTCGTAGAAGAACCACATCGACACCGTAGCCCAAACGAGCGCCACGAGTCCTTCCGTAATCATTGCGCCGTAGAAGATAGGTCTGCCTTTGCGTTCAGACGTAAGGCAGCGAGCCATAAGCGGACTCTGCGTGGCGTGGAAACCGCTGATAGCGCCGCAGGCGATGGTGATGAACAGACACGGGAAGATGTTGTCGGTGAACGAAGCAGGGTCTGTAGCCTTGCCCATATTGCCCACACCGTGCCACAGCTCGGGCAGCGCAGGCCACTTTACGAACAAAACAGCCATCAGAGCCACAGCCATGAACAGCAGCGAGAACGAGAAGAGCGGGTATATCTTGCCGATAATCTTGTCGATAGGTAGCATCGTCGCCACTACGTAATAAACGAAGATGACGGTTATCCACATGGTTGTCGAACCGCTTATGCCGTGCAGAATCTCTGCCGGACTATACACGAACACCGTGCCGAGCATGATGAGCAGGAACACGGCGAACACCAGCAATACCTTAGATGCGGCTCCGCCGAGATAGCGCCGAACGAGTTCGGGCAGGTCGCAACCACCGTTGCGCATAGAGAGCATGCCCACGAAGTAGTCGTGAACGGCTCCGGCGAAGATGCAGCCAAAGATTATCCAGAGATATGCAGCGGGTCCGAACTTGGCGCCCATGATTGCACCGAAGATAGGTCCAGTGCCAGCGATGTTGAGGAACTGTATCATGAACACCTTCCAATAAGGCATCGCGACATAGTCCAGACCATCGGCTTGCGCCACGGCTGGCGTAACACGGTCGTCGGGTGCGAAGATGCGCTCCACGAAGCGTCCGTAGACAAGGTAGCCCAACACAAGGGCTGCCAGACTGATTAAGAATGTTATCATTTTTTTTAGTTATTATGGTTACGTTATGCGATGCAAAAGTATAGTTTTTTATCGTAATCGAGTAAGAAAAGCTGTATTATTACTGCCATAAAATTCGGTATTCGGATATTTTTCCTTAAATTTGCAATAATATATTAATGTATAACAAGCTAAAGTACAAAACGAATGACACAGGAAGAAAAGACACATATAGAAGAACGCATCGTCGACGTGCTCAAGACGGTGTACGACCCCGAAATACCGGTGAACATCTACGACCTCGGACTCATCTACAAGATTGACGTGCAGGACGACGGCAACGTGGACATCGACATGACTTTCACAGCGCCTACATGCCCTGCCGCCGACTTCATACTTGAGGACGTGCGACAGAAGGTAGACTCGCTCGAGCAGGTGAAGTCGGCTAACGTGAACCTCGTTTTCGAGCCTGTATGGGACCAGAGCATGATGACGGAGGAGGCAAAGATAGAGCTTGGATTCGACTAATTGCCGTTGGCAATGTGGAATGTTGAGTGTTGAATGTTGAGTTATGCGCAATGCGCATTATGAATTATCCAGTTTTGAATTCGCATGAAAAATGTATATTTCCTTAGCGATGCCCACCTCGGTTCGTGGGCCATCGACCACGGTCGCACTCAGGAGCGTCGACTCGTGAGGTTTCTCGACTCGATAAAGACAAAGGCACGCGCCGTCTATCTGTTGGGCGATATGTTCGACTTCTGGTGCGAGTGGCGCTACGTTGTGCCGAAGGGCTACACGCGTTTTCTGGGCAAGCTATCAGAACTGACCGACATGGGCGTGGAGGTGCACTACTTCACCGGCAACCACGACATCTGGACCTACGGCTACCTCAAAGAGGAGTGTGGCCTTATCGTGCACACCAAACCCGAAACGGTAGAGATCTACGACAAGGTGTTCTACATAGCGCACGGCGACGGACTGGGCGACCCCGACCGCCGCTTCAAGTTCATAAAGCGCGTATTCCACAACCGCACGTGCCAGGTGCTGTTCAACACGCTGCACCCGCGCTGGGCTATGTGGTTCGGACTCACCTGGGCGAAGCACTCGCGTCTGAAGCGTGCCGACGGCAAGGAACCGCCGTACATGGGCGAAGACCGCGAGCATCTCGTGCTCTTTGCGAAGCAGTACATGAAGACGCACAACGATGTCGACTACTTCATGTTCGGACACCGACACATAGAGCTCGACCTCTTCCTCTCGAAAAAGACACGCATGATGATTCTCGGCGACTGGATAACACAGTTCACCTACGCCGTGTTCGACGGCGAGCACATGTTCCTTGAGGAGTATGTGGAGGGCGAGAGCCAGCCGTAAACGATATATAAAAAGCCAAGTCGTATATAACGACATATAAAAAGCCAAGTCGTATATAACGACATATAAAAAACCAAGTCGTATATAACGACATATAAAAAAACCAAGTCGTATATAACGACATATAAAAAGGGCAAAACTCACGATTAATGAGTTTTGCCCTTTTTCATAGGAGGGTTATGGCATCCTTTTACTTGCGGAACTTCTCAGCCTGCTGCTGAATGAGTGCAGCGTCGTTGAAGTAGTCGATCTGCATTGCGCGACGCACCTCGTCCATTGTCTGAGCGGCTGTCTCACGCGCAGCCTCCGAACCCTTGCGCAGGATGTTGTAGATTTCGGGAATATCCTTCTCGTACTCGGCGCGACGCTCACGGATAGGCTCGAGCATCTTGTTGAGCACGTTGTTGAGGAACTTCTTCGTTGTGCCGTCGCCGATGCCGCCACGCACGTAGTGGTCCTTCAGCTCGTCGAGTGTCTTGTACTCGGGCCAGAACTCAGCGAAGTCGTCGGGTGTGCTGAACGCCTCAAGGTATGTGAACACGGCGTTGCCTTCGAGGTTGCCCGGCTCGTCCATGCTCATGCGCGGTGCACCGTTCGACATCTTCTTCACCTTCTTCCACACCTCAGCAGCTGAGTCAGAGAGGTAGATGCAGTTGCCGAGCGACTTCGACATCTTCTCCTTGCCGTCGGTGCCTGGCAGACGGCGTGCCGTAGCGTTCTCGGGCAGCATGATCTCCGGCTCAACGAGCACCTCGCTGTATGTCTGGTTGAAGCGGCGCACAAGTTCGCGTGTCACCTCAATCATCGGCTCCTGGTCTTCACCTGCAGGCACGGTTGTAGCCTTGAACAGAGCGATGTCGGCAGCCTGGCTCACGGGGTAGCAGAAGAAGCCGAGCGGAATGTTAGCCTCGAAGTTGCGCATCTTTATCTCGGTCTTCACGGTCGGGTTGCGCTGCACGCGCGACACGGTGATGAGGTTCATCAGATAGGTAGTAAGCTCGGCGAGCTCCGGTATCTGACTCTGTATGAAGAGCGTGCACTTCTCGGGGTCGAGACCAGCCGAGAGGTAGTCGAGCGCCACCTCGATGATGTTCTGGCGAATCTTTTCGGGGTTGTCTGCGTTGTCGGTGAGAGCCTGCACGTCTGCCATGAAGACGAACATGCGGTCGAAATCGCCAGCGTTCTGCAGTTCGACGCGGCGGCGGAGCGAGCCTACATAGTGACCCAAGTGGAGCTTACCTGTAGGACGGTCGCCCGTAAGAATTATCTTTCCCATATTTTGTTTATTTTTTATTTCCTGTTTGTTTTTGTTTCCTATCAACCTACAAAGGTACATTATTTATAGGAATTGGGCAAAAACTTTGCCGTTTATCACAAGAATTGGGGCGTTTCCGCTACTCAGTCTCATCTATTTGGCTCTTTCGCGGCGCAATACGTTCTGCAGGTCGAACACGGTCTGTGCGTTTTCGAGCGCCACATTGTGCTCCTCCTTGATGTCTTTCTGCATGTCGTAGAGCTGCGGCTGCGGGCTGTTGCCCGTCTCCACGCGTTCGCCGTTGAGCGTAGCCGCCCAGCCGATAGTCTTTGCGCCGTCGTTCGGCTCTATGTATTTCCACTGCTTTGTGCGCACAGAGAGCACATGGTTGTTAGCCATACCGATGACGTACGGACGGTCGGTGCGGTCGTTGCCAAGGAGCGTACTGATGCGGTTCTCGCTGTCTACGGCAGCGCCCTTCGGTATGCGTGCGTTGATGAGCGAGCCGAACGACGCCAGCAGGTCGATGTGCGAGAAGAGCGCTTCCGACGTTTCGCCAGCCTTCACGCCGCCTGCCTTCCAGCGCACGATGACGGGCACAGCCGTTCCGCCTTCGTAAGCCGAGTACTTGCCCGAGCGCCACGGTCCCTGCGGCGAGTGTCCGTTGAGCAGTTCGTCGGCGCGGTCTACATATCCGTCGTCGGTGACGGGTCCGTTGTCGCTGGTGAGCAGTATGATTGTGTTGTCGGCGATGCCGAGTCGTTCGAGCGTGCGCATAATCTCGCCCACCGACCAGTCGAACTGCACTATGGCGTCGCCGCGCAAGCCCATGCCGCTCTTGCCGCGGAAACGTTCGTGCGGGAATCGCGGCACATGCACGTCGTTTGTGGCGAAGTACATGAAGAACGGTCGGTCGGCGTGCTGCTTTATGTAGTTGACGGCGTAGCCTGTTATCGAGTCGGCAATATTCTCGTCCTTCCACAGCGCCTTACCTCCGCCCTTCATATATCCGATGCGTCCGATGCCGTTCACTATCGCTTGGTCGTGTCCGTGCGACGAGCGCAGGTTGTAGCACAGTTCTGGATGCTCGCGCGCCGTCGGTTCGCCCTCGAAGTTATGATTGTAGTTCACGTCGATTGGCGCCGACTCGTCGTAGTTAGCCACCATGCCGTCCTCGATAATCACGCAGGGCACGCGGTCGGCAGTAGCCGCCATGATGTAGTGGTTATCGAAACCTATGTCAGCAGGCGACGCCGACAGCGGCGCATTCCAGTCCTGCTCGCCCGTGCGGTCGCCCAGTCCTAAGTGCCACTTGCCTATGGCGCACGTAGCGTAGCCCTGCGAGCGGAACATGTCGGCTATGGTGAACTGCTCGGGCTTTATAATCATAGCCGCATTGCCCGGCGCCACGTCCGTGCCCGGTCGGCGCCACGGATACTCGCCCGTGAGCAGCGAGTAGCGCGACGGCGTTGAGGTAGAAGCAGCCGCATGACAATCGGTGAAGCGCACGCCTTCGGCAGCGAGTCGGTTCACGTTAGGCGTTTCGACGTTCTTCGCGCCATAACATTCGAGGTCGCCGTAGCCGAGGTCGTCAGCCACAATCATAATCACGTTCGGTCGCGACGTGTCCGCCTTCGCCCTCTGTTTCTTCGCCGCCATCGTCGGCTGTGTCGCCCACGCTGCGAGCAGCGAGAGCGCTATTGTCTTGTTTATCTGCATATTTGTTTGATTTGTTTTTAGTAGTTTCTATTATTTTAATACAACTTATATATAAGCGTAGCAACGGCAAGAACTGAAAGTCAGCGGCGCGTAGCGGAAAGCTAATGCCGTAGTCTCCTATACTTGCTGCAGAATCTTCATGTACTCCTTGTAGGAGATGGTGCGTCCGCCCATCGACTTGAGGTGCGGCGTCTCTATCTGGCAGTCGATCATCAGTCCGCCGTTCTCCTGCATGAACTCGGCGAGGAAGATGAGCGCGAGCTTGCTTGCGCTGGGCACGAGCGAGAACATGCTCTCGCCGATGAAGCAGCGTCCGAGCGTCACGCCGTAGAGTCCGCCCACGAGTCGGTCGCCCTCCCACACCTCCACGCTCTGCGCGAGGTTCTGGCGGTGCAGCTCGGTGTATGCGCGGATGATGTCCTCGCTAAGCCACGCCCCTTCCGAGTCGTAGCGTCCGTCGGCTTTCTGGCAGCCGCGTATCACGCCGTCGAAGTCGTCGCCGATAGACACGTCGTACTTGCCCTTGTTAATCAGCGTGCGCATCGAGTGCGACACGTGTATCTCTTCGGGGAAGATGACGAAGCGCTCCTGCGGACAGTACCACAGCGGCTCGTCGTAGTCGCGGAACGAGAACCACGGAAAGATGCCGTGACTGTATGCGAGCAGCAGTCGGTCGACGGAAAGGTCGCCGCCAACGCACAGGAGTCCGTCGGGCTCCACGTCAACGGGCTGAGGGAATATCAGTTCTTTGCCAATACGATAAATCATAATGTGGAATGTTAATCGGGTTTATTTGCGAGAATTTTCACAACACTATTAAATTCATCTATTATCTCCTGAAGTTTCGGATTGCTTTTCTGCACAATTATAGCAGCAAAATTATCAACACCTTCGGCAGTCATGCTCACAGTGTCGAAATAGAACAAATGCTTGCTTGAATACTCTTTAAACCAACGTATGAACAAGCGGTTGCGTGAAGCCTGTTTGCCGTCGCCTGTTTCGCACAGATACAACAAAATGGAAGGATTAGCCTTAAAGAAACCCTCGATTATACAAAACACGGTTTCCTTCAAATGCGCATCATTTGGAGAAGTTGTGTTATTTTCATTCACAATAAGAAACTGATATGCGTTTTCATCCCAGATTGTGTCATCGGGCATAAAGCCTATCTTATACAATGCACCATACTTTGTTCTGAAGAAGTAGTATTCGCCTACATTCCAAACAGAGTATGGTGCATTCGTATTTATTGCCGATATATCCAGCGTATTCATAATTTCAGTTGTAAACCACGATTGCGGATTTCTTCAAATTCCTTTTGGGCTTCTTCTTCCCATTCTTTCTTTCTGTCAATTGCCCTTCGGAACGCAGCGATAAGTTCCTCACGGGATTTTGCCTTAAATGTAGTCATAAGCCAGATTTTATAATGTTATGATGCTGCAAATATACATATTTTATTTGTAGCAGAGAAATATTTGTCGAACATTCTCTCTGCTACAAATGTTACACAAGTCGCAATGCGCCGTCTTTAACTTCGACAACGGCATCGCCACTTTTCTTCAATCGTCCGAACAGTATCTCTCTCATCAGCAGCGGCTTGAGCATCGAGCCGATGACGCGGTCGAGTTCTCGCGCTCCGTATTCCGGCGTGAAGCCCTTTGTGAGGAGCAGTTCGCGTGCCTCGGCGCTGAGGTGCAGCGTCACGTTCTTCGCGCTGAGCTTGGTCTGCAGCTGCGCGAGTTTCTTGTCGAGGATGAGCGAAGCCATCTGGCGCGACATATCGTGGAAGACGACGATGTCGGTGAGGCGGTTGATGAACTCGGGCTTGAACGTCTTCTTCACTGTAGTGAGCATGGCGTCGCCGCGCGACACGCTGCCCGTGAATCCGATGCTGGCACGCGAGGCGTACTGCGCTCCGGCGTTGGAGGTCATGATGATGATGGCGTTGCGGAAGTCGGCACGCTCGCCGTGGTTGTCGGTGAGCGCGGCGTAGTCCATCATCTGCAGGAAGATGTTGAAGATGTCGGGGTGCGCCTTCTCTATCTCGTCGAAGAGCAGCACGCAGTTGGGCGTCTTGCGCACGGCTGCCGTGAGCAGTCCGCCGTCTTCGTAGCCCACGTAACCTGCCGGCGAACCGATAAGCTTCGCCACGGCGTGCTTCTCGGCATACTCGCTCATGTCGAAGCGCACGAGCTTCATGCCCATTCGCTCTGAGAGCACGCGCGCCACCTCGGTCTTGCCGACGCCGGTCGGACCGACGAAGAGCAGACTTGCCATCGGCTTGGTGTCGTCGGCGAGTCCGGCTTTCGACATCTGCACAGCCTCAACCACACGAGCCACGGCTTCGTCCTGACCGAATATCTCCTTCTTTATGTCGCTCTCCAGCGTTCGCAGCGCGTCGTTCGACTGCTCCTTGAGTGCTTCGGCGTCAATCTTGCAGACGCGTGCGAGTATGTCGGTGACGAGTCGGCGGTCTACGGTCTGGCGCTTCTGTGTGGTGAGCGGATGGGTCTCGCGGTAGGCTCCTGCCTCGTCGATGAGGTCGATTGCCTTGTCGGGCAGGAAGCGGTCGCGTATGTGCTTGGCGGCGCTGCGCACGGCGAACTCCACTACGCCCGCAGCGTACTTCACGCCGTGGAACTTCTCGTAGCTCGGGCGCAGACCCTCAACGATGCGTATGGCGTCGTCTACCGACGGCTCGGCGATGTCTATCTGCTGGAAGCGTCGCACGAGCGACTTCTGCTTGGCTATGTAGCGGTTGTACTCGTCGTAGGTGGTGGAGCCGATGAAGCGTATCGCTCCGCTCTCGAGATAGGGCTTCAGCATGTTCGAGGCGTCGAGCGATGCGTCGCCGTTGCGTCCGGCTCCGATGAGGTTGTGTATCTCGTCGATGCAGAGTATGGCGTTGCCCTCCTGCGCGAGTCCTTCCATCACCATCTTTATGCGCTTCTCGAAGTCGCCCCTGAACTGTGTGCCTGCTACCATCGTGCCCATATCCATCATGTAGACACGGGCGCCGCGCAGGCGTTCGGGCACTGCGCCGCGCTCTATAAGTGCGGTGAGTCCGTAGATGAGCGCCGTCTTGCCCACGCCCGGCTCGCCCACGTGCAGCGGGTTGTTCTTGTCCTTGCGGCAGAGCACCTGCATGGTGCGCTCCAGTTCGGCTTCGCGACCGATGAGCGGGTTGTGGTCGGCGTATGTGTCGTTGACGCAGGTGACGAGCTTGCGCCACGGTGCGGGTGAGTTGGCGTCATCGCCGTCAGCCGCTTCGCCCGTTTCGTCTACGGCGTATGCCGACACGAGCGACTGCATGAACTCGCCCTTCTCGTCGCCCGTGAACTGGTCGAGAAGATAGGCTGCCTGCGAGTCGTTGAGCATGAGCATGGCTGCCACGACATGCGGCACGTCGAGCGTCTCCTGGTCGGAGTATTGCGCCTGCTTGATGGCGAGCGACATCATCTCTGAGAACTGCTGCGAGCCTTCGATGACGTACTTCTGTGTTTCGGGCACCACCTCCATCGACAGGAACTCCTTCTCGAGTTGTGTGATGAGCCACGAGGCGTCGTGGGGCAGCAATTCGCTGGCGTTTGCGAATTGGTCTTGTGAGGCAAAGGCGTAGAGCACGTGCTCCGGCGTCACGAACTCGTGGCGCCAGAAGTCGCAGTCTTCGATTGCCTGCTTTATTGCGTTTGCTAAATTCTTGCTGTTGTTCATATTTCATTCCGGTTTGCATTCGAGGCGCAGCGGGAAGTTTTCCTCGCGCGCCATCATCGTGGCCTTTCTCACCTTCGATATCGCCACGTCGTAGCTGTATATGCCCACCACGGCGCTGCCGCTCTTGTGCACGGAGAGCATAAGAGCCTCTGCCTCCTCCGCCGACTTGAAGAAGACGGAGGTGAGCACGAGCACCACGAACTCCATCGTCGTGAAGTCGTCGTTGTAGATTATCACCTTGTAGCGGCGCGGCTCGCGCAGGTTGGTGCGAGTGCGGTCGCGCACAGCGGTCTGTTCTTTTGCCATTGTTTATTAAGAATGTGCTGTTAAATCGGATGGTGCACTTGAGAGAATGTGCTATTAAATCGGATGGTGCACTTGAGAGAATGTGCTGTTAAATCGGATGGTGCACTTGAGAGAATGTGCTGTTAAATCGGATGGTGCACTTGAGACAAGTGCACCCCCTATGTTACTGCCCTCCGAGTCGGTCGAAGAACACTATTATCTCTTCCCATGTCTTGAACTCGTCGCTGCCCCACTCTATCTGCGTGCCCATGAACTCGGGCTGCTCCTGCAGCGTGGGCTTCGGTTGTGCGGCGGGCGTGATGAGATAGTCGCCGTAGAGCATCTGGCGCTGGTTGGTGAAGACGATGCGTCCCCATGCCGGAGCACTCAGGAACTGCTCCACCCAGCGTGTGTCGTCCACCATCTGCTGCGCATTGTCTGACGGCGACGGCGCCACGATGTACACGTTGTAGTGCTCGATGAGCATCTCGTAAGCCTTGTGCATCGACGCCGTGGCATTGCCGTACGAGTCGCGCAGCGTCTCGATGTCTACGTATACGACGGGGCGCTCGCGACCTTCCTGTCGGTCGTCGATGTAGCGTATGACGGGTATGAGATAGTGCATCGCCACCTTGTCGGTCAGGCGGTGCTCGCCGTGGAAGCCTATCGCCGTGGGATAGTGCTCGTGGAAGAGGTCGTAGGTGTGCACTACGGGGTCGTTGTCGCCGAAGAGTGCGATGACGCGTGTGCGCTCGTCGGGGTCGGCGGCGTGCTCGAAGTTGTGCGTAGTCATCTCCTGATACTCCTTTATGAGGCCCTTCGTCACGATGAACTCCTGCACTCCGTCCTCGCGCGGGTTCTGAAACACCTGCTTGCCCGTGAACTTCGACATGGTGTCGCCCATCTCGAAGGCTGGGTTCACCAGTATGCGGTCGAATCCGGTGAGCATCTCGGTGTACATGCCGCCCATCGACGTGCCTATGATGAGGTCGGGCTGCTCCTCGGCTGCCATCGCCTTCAGCATCTGCAGTCCTTCTTCGGGATGCAGCGGAATGTCGCGCGCCACAACCGTAGCGTTGGGCATCAGCGTACGCAGCATCTGCACCGTGCCCGACTGTGCCGACGAACCGAAACCGTGTACATACATGATTTTCTTGCCCCGCATAAGCTCGGGGTATTGCTTTACAAATTGATTTTCCATTGTCGCTTGTCTTACAAACATTTGTGATGGGGTGCGCTTGTCTTATATAAAGATATGTGCAAAGTTACAAAAACACAGGTTTACGGCAAAATATAGCTTGTCATATTCTGTAGTTTTCTGCGATTTGCACATCATAACATACAAGTAATGATTGTTACCACGAACTGGTAACGATGTTACCTCTGCGCGGTAACGTTGTTACCAGTATGCGGTAATGGCGTTACCACAGCGCGGTAATCACAGCAATAAATAAAAAGAGGAGTGTGGAATGTGCGGAAACCGGTCCACACACTCCACACTCCTCATTTATAGAAGTTCGGATATGTATTTTAATACTTTGCGCTGAATGTAGCTACAGACAACGTGCGGAAGAGTACGCCGTCCTCGGTGTCCATGAAGTCGCCGTAGATGCGCATCTGCTTGCCATCGAAGCGCACTGTCATGTCGGCGAAGTCGTCGTCGTCATCATCATCGTCGTCGTCCCAGTCGGACGTCTCCCAGCAGCGCAATACGCCGTTATAAGGGTCAGTCCACTCCCATGTTCCGATTTCAACATCGCCGTCTACGTAGAAGCAAACGAAGGTGCCGCACGGCGAGAAGATCACGCGGTAGCAGTAGTCGTCCTTATCGTCAATGAGGTCGTCCTCGTCGAAGCCCATGCCCTTGCCCTCAGGAGTGAGCGTTGTCTGCTGCATAACGCGGCCTTTCTCCAGCCACTGCTTGCCGTAGCCGATCATCACGTCGCCGGCGAGCAGCCAGTTCTCTGCGCTGTCCATTCTCCACGAGCGGCAGATATGGCGGAGTGGGTCGTCCTGTTTGGTGGTTGTATCGATGGTGACGGTGATTGTTATAGACACGCCGAGACTGTTGGTGTATGTCACTGTGGCTGTTCCTGTCAGCTTACCGTCCTTTATCTCTATCACGGTGTTGTTGCTCAGCTGATAAACGCCTTCCTTAACGCGAGTGTATGTACCGTAGATGTAGAGACCGCCGTCGATGACAATCGTGCCGCTGGCGTCAACGGCGCGTGTCTTTAGCGGCTGGCCGCCTGACTTCTTGAACATTGTCGAACCGTCGGCTGCGCGCGTTACGCTCATCTTGCTCTTGGGCAGCTTGCCTGCCTTCGGACTGGTGATGAGGAAGTGGCCGTCGGCGAAAAGCTCAATCGAGGCGAACTCCTGGTTGGTATTGCCCCACGACTTCACGTTCAGCTTGATGGCGTCGTCGGCATTCTTCTCCTTGTCGCAATTGCCTACTTTAAATTCTTTTGATGGCTTGGCGCTGTCTGGTACGCCCAACTGTCCATTGTTATCGTCGCTGTCGCAGGCTGTAAAACCAAAAGCTACCAGGGCGATAAGAAACGAGAAAAGAGTTTTTTTAATCATAATAATAGGTTTTTAAATTAATAGATAGAGTCAACAGATAAGTATGTGTGTTTTTGTTATCATTTCAGCTATTTTTGATGCAAAAACGAAAGACTTACACACGTTTCATATACTGATTGCAAAGATATGCGTTAAAAACATACGCAACAAGAAGTTATTCCTAAAAATCCTAAAAACGCAGCAAGCGTTTAGTTAAAAAAATATTGCTGTCTGCCAAAAGTCTTCGGAAAGAAGAAGCTTTTAGCTGACAGCAATAAAATATGTACTAATTCTTTAATTTTTGTTTTATGCTTTGCCTGTTGTTTCAAGCGCATTATTGCTCAAAGTGCATTACTTGAACAGCTGCGGGATGAACAACAGCGAGTACTGACGCCAGTTGCTCCATAGATGGCCGCGTGAGCTCTCGTGGAATGTGTACTTCAGACCGTCCTTGTTCATGCGCTCCATGAGCTGCTTGTTGAACGGCATCAGTCGGTCGGTGTTGCCGCAAGCGATCCAGAAGAGTTTCGGGTTGCTCTGAGCCAGCTTAGAGAGCTTGCCGTCGAGGTTAGCGTATGCCGGAATCGCCTCCATATTAATCTGCGTGAAGTCAACGCCAGCAGAGTAGAGACCGACGTAGTTGAACATGTCAGGATAGTTGACTGCGATCATAAGCGTGTGCATACCGCCCATCGACAGACCGGCGATAGCACGGTGCTGCTTGTCGGCTATGGTGTTGAACGTAGCGTCAACATAGTTCACGATTTCGGGGAAAGCCATCTCGTAGAGTCCGTCCTTGTAGTGAGGGAGGAACTTGGTCATCACCGGCTTGTAGTTGAGGTTCTCTGCTGTCTCGCCTGCAGCAGCCTGCTTGCCGAAGTTGCCGTTAGGCATTACTACGATCATCGGTTCGCACTTGCCCTCAGCGATGAGGTTGTCCATGATGCGCGAGATGTTGCCAAGCTCGAGCCATGCGTTCTCGTCGCCGCCACTGCCGTGGAGCAGGTAGAACACCGGATACTTCTTGTCTGTCTTGCCGTATCCGGCAGGCAGATATACGTTCATGCGGCGGTCGGCATTACCGGCGTTGGAGTGATACCACACAGTGCGTACCTGGCCGTGAGCTACGTTCTTCACCTGATACTCGTCGGCAGCGCCACCGCCAACATAGAAGATGCTGAACACGTTGCCCACGTCGCGACGTGTGAACGGATTGACCGGGTCGACGCTTACCACGCCGTCTACGTCGAAGCGGTATGTGAACATCTCTGAGGTGAGCTGCGGAGTGGTGTACTCCCATACGCCGTCCTTGCCCTTCTTCATAGTGCCCTGACCGTCGTTCTGTTCCCAGTCTGCCAGCACCTTCACGCTCTTGGCCTTAGGAGCCTTGACGCGGAATGTAACGGTGCGGTCGCTGTTTACCTGCGGCGAAACCAGCTTGCCTTCGCGGAACGAGATGTTCTGCTGTGCGCTCATGCTCAAAGATGCGAGCAGAGCAGCCATTGCTACAAAAATTCTTTTCATAGATTTTGCTTTTAATTAAATGGTTATTATGTATTCCTATTACTTATTTATACTACTTGTCTATACTGTCTGTTCTCCTCTGATTTTAGAAGTTGAGCTTTGCGCCGAACTCCACCGTGAACGGGCGGATATAGTTGCCTGCCATGATGGTGCCTGCATACTGCGAGCCGTCGGTGATGAGTTCTGAGCCAGGGATAGTGCCCTGAGCGCCGCGCTGGTTGAGGAAGTTGACGACGTTCACGTTGAATGTGAGCATCTTGCTTGCCTTGTAGCTTGCGCCTGCGAAGGTCTCCCAGCGTCCGTTGAAGTATACCGAGTTGCCAACGTTAGCATACTGCTTGCCGTAATAGCGGAACGAAGCCCAGATATTGAAGCGGTCGTATGTGTAGTTGGGGTCGAGCTCAACGATAAGCTTCGACTGCTTTGTAACGGTCTTGCCGCTGAAGTCGTAAGTCTTGTTGAATGCCTCGAACTTGTAACCTGTGTATTTCGGGCTCTGCAATGTGACCATAGCGTGGAATGTGAAGCCCTTGAACGGTGTGAACATAGCGTCGGTGGTCCATCCCATTGTCTCAATACCGCTTGATGCGCCTACCATTACGGGGTCTTCGTTCGGGTTCTCGCTCATCACGGTCAGACGGCTGTAGTCGTTGGTACGGCGTGCGTATGTGAATGCCGAAACGAGGTTCACGAACGAGCTGTTGAAGAAGATGCCGGCACGTCCGAGGATGAACGGACGGTTGTTGTAGTAAGGCAGCGAGGTGCCTGAGTAAGCCTCCAGGTGACGATACTGTCTGAGGAAGTTGATCTCGCCGGTGAGTCCGAAGTTGTGTGTGATGTTATATGTAGGCGAAACAGATACGGCGTAGTTCAAGCCGGTGTTTGTGTGGTGGCTTACACCTACGGTCTTCTTGTTGCCTTCTGCATCGGTATAGTTGGCGCCGATATGGAAGTCGCCGAAGCGCTTGTCGCCGATATAGTCTACGCCGAGGTTGAACAGCTCGACACGTGCGCCATAGCCCATACGGAAGTTGCGCGAAACACGCCATGTGTCGTTTACGTATGCAGCGAGCTTGTTCTCGAAGCCCTTGTCGTACTCTGTAGAACCGTTGAGGTTGGCATACTCAGCGCCGTTATAGATGAGCTTGCGCGGATTTGGCGCCACCTCATGATAATACTGTGTGGTGCTGCGTGCATAGTCGATGTTGCTGTACAGCTCGTTGATACCGAAAGCCCAGTCGTGGCTGGCGGTCTTCTTCTGCAGTTCGGCTACGAGCAAAGCGTCCTTCACGCAGAAAGCGTTAATCTGCGAGAGTCGGCGCTGGATGGTGCCGTGGAACGCATCGCCGTTGTCGGCATACGTAGCGTCGGCATCCTCGTAGAATCCCATTGTGAGCTGGTCGCCGCTGTGTCCCTTAGAATGAGAGAACTTGCCCTTTACAGCCAGCGAGAGGTTGTTGCCCAGATCGTAGTCGAGAAGGGCTGTTGCCTCGTGTGTGCGTGTCTTGATAATGTCGTAGAGGTTGTCGGTTACGAGCTTGCCGGTCTTCACGTTGCGGTATTGCATCATGCCGTCTACGGGCAGATAAGAGTCGCGGCCCATGCGGAAGTTCTTAAGCTCCGACACCTTGCCGTCGCCGTCGTATGTGAACGGAGCGTAGTTGGCAAGCGCTGTAAGCGGATGGGTCTCGTTATACTTGTAGAACACGCTGAAGCGTCCGCGGTCGTCGTTGAAGAGATGTGTGAGTCCGGCTGTGTAGAACTGTGCACGGTCGATATAGTTGGTGAACTTCAGGTTCATGCTGCCCGGGTCGAAGTTCTGGTAGGTGCTAAGTGTGAAGTAGGTCTTCTTGGCGAGTTTGCCAGAGAGGTTGAGGTCGAAGTTCTGTGCGCCGAATGTGTTGGTCTGATACTTCAGCTTGCCCTTGAACTTCTCGCCGCCACGCTCCATATACGAGTCGACACCATAGCCGATCTCGCCGAACTTGATGGCTGTCGTGGCGATGTTCTGCAAGCCCTGACGTGCCAGCAACTGCTCGCCGCGCCAGTGGTTGCTGGTGGTGTTCGGCCAATAATAGTATACGGCAGGCAAGCCGTCTACAGATACTGCGGTGTAGCTCATAGGCAGACCTATCTCTACCTGACGAGGCTCGGTAGCATCCTTTGCGTTGAGCATTACGCCGTGGTCGTTGCTTGCGGTTTTGGTGGTGTCCTCCAATGCAATGACCGACTTATTCAAAGTGTCGGCATTTGCAGACAATGTAGGGAAAATAGAAGCCACTGCCAGAAGCGATGGTAACAATAACTTTCTGCGATTCATAATAATTTAAGTTTTTACGGTTTAACGTTGCAAGTTTCGGTTTCGGTTGAATCAGCTTGCGTCTGAACCCGATTGTGTCTGAATCAGGTTGCGTCTGATTTCGGTTGCAAAATTAGCTTCCCGTTCAAACGTTTGCAAAAAATATACGGTATATACCCACCATGTGGTATATACCGTTATTGATTATCAGCAAGTTATGTTTTTGTTGTATACTTCAGAATATACCTTTTCAAACGGAAAAAATACGCTGTCTGCGATAACAACAAACAAGAAAAAGGAGCAATGCGATAAAAAATATCACTTAAAAATGCTCCTTCCACTCGGTTTTAAGCCATAAGGCGTTTGTAGAATTCGTCTTTTTCATAGAGCGAGGCGTTGAGCACGCGTGTCTTGTAGCTCTTTATGGTGTTGACCGAATAGTTGAGCGAACGAGCAAGGTCGTCGTTCTTGGTTATTCCGAGTCGGATGAGTGCGAAGATGCGCATCTCTGTCGTGAAGCGTTCGTCGCTTCGCGGCGTCACGCGGTTCTCCTCATGCAGCAGACTGTTGAACTTCTCTGGGAAGTCGGGGTAGAGCATCAGCAGCATGTTGTCGAGCGAATAGAGCGTATCGAATGCTTCGCCGCGCTGCTGGTCGAACACGGCACGCAGTCCGTCGTAGTCCTTGATGGTGAGACGGCGCAACACCTCCTTGCGCAGCTTCTCTATAGCCGACTGGTGGTTGGCGCTTGCCACAATGAGCTGTCCGAGCACCGCCTCCTTGATGTGTCCTGCCTCAAGCAGACGGGCGTTGATGTCTTCTATCTGGCGGCTCTTGTCGGAAAGGCTCTCCACCTGATGCTCGATGAGCGACTTCTGGCGATGGAGTTTTCTCGACTGGCGCACCACTTTCAATATGGCGCCGCACAACAGCATCACTACAACAGCCAGAGCACCGAAGCCTACGAGCAGACGCATGCGCTGCTTCTGCACAAAGGCATACATGTCGCTGTCTATCTTCGGATAGCTTACGGCTATCTCCGAGTAGCGGTAGCGCGAGTGGAACACCTCGGCGTTATGCATAGCCACATTGATGAGCATGTACGAGCGTGTGACGTCGCCCGTGATGTACGCCACCTCGGCTATCTTGCGTGCGGCGGCATACCCCTTCGAGCCGCGCCGTATCTCTTCTATGCCCGACAGCGATATGTATTTTGCAGCAAGTGCATATTCGCACATTCCCATATAGTTGTAGCCGAGGTTGCCCAATGCGTTCGGATAATAGTCGGACGAGGGCGAGAGTTTCTTGAGCAGACGCTTGCTCCACTTCACCGCCTCAGCGTAGCGGCTGAGGTGGAAGTTGAGCTTCACATTCATGTCGTCGAGTATCCACGAATCTTTCGGCAACATCTTGCACGCCTGGAGATAATATTCCTGCATGCGCTGATAGTAGACGTTGGGGGTTGACCTACGGCGGGGGAAGTAGAAGCCATTTTCAAACTCAAGATTGAAGGCTGCCACGAGATAGTTTATTCTTACGGGCTGCGTACAGCGTTCTTCGTCGATGGTAGCAAGCGCTTCTGATGCCTCACGGAAGAAGCCACAGTTGGTGTATATTTCCACCTTATATAATATAGCCTGCGCTACCAGACTATAGTTGCCGGTCTGAAGGGCTGCAGCCTCGCATTGCTGCGCAGCATCAAGCGCCGGCTTTAAGGACAGACGTGCGTATTCGTCGAAGAGCATTGTCCACAGCTCGTACTTCTGCTGCGGCGAAGAGGCTTGCGCCATTCTGCTCTCCAGCTTGTCTATGCGTGCCTTGGCTTGAGCGTCATATATGGCTGTGCTGTCTAACACGCTGCATATAGCGTCGATATATGGGCGCACCTCGCTGCTCATCTTGCGGCACACGTCCGCACCGCGCTTGTTGAACGCCGCCTTCATCTTGACTATAGGCATTTTTGTGAGCGTACTGATTGTGTCGGGGGCGGCAGCCATAGCCGGTGTGGCTATAGTAAGCAGCAGGATAAAGACGAGGAATGAACTTGTTCTGCGCAACGCTCTGTCGAGTATGGCGGAAACTATTGATTTACAATACTGCATAGATTGTTTGTTTATAGATTGCTAACGGCTACCTTCACTACTTTCTTGCCGTTATAGGTGTTAAGGGTAAGTTCTACGGTGTCGGCTTCCTCAAGCAATTGCGTGGGGATGCTGACATATTGCTGCACGGTGTAATACGCGGGCACGCCGCCCTGGTCGTGATAGAGTGTGAGGTGGAGCGTGCGGCGTCGGTCGGCGTCGGTTGTCGTGCCGTGGCTAACGATGCCAAGGGCGTGCATGGCGTCGTCGGCTTCTGTCTTGCCGCTCTTAAGGAGCAGCGAGAGGTTGATGTAGCTCTTGTTCTTCGACAGCCAAAGGCTCTCGAAGCCCACGGGGTCGGTGCGCAGCGTTTCCATATCCTCAGCCTCAACGGGGCGAAGCACTGAAACGGGGCGGACGGAGCGCGCGCGAACAATAGACGTAGCCGTAGGATTGGAGGCTGCAGCGTCAGAAGCGGCTACCGTCTTGTCGTAATAGAGCAGGGCGCGGTAGACAGAGTCGGGGCGTGTGAGCCAGTCCTGCGCGAACGGGTTGGAGAACTGCAGCGTGGTGCCATCGTCGAGCAGAGCCGAACGCACCGACTTGTCTTGCGACGTGTGTAGCAGCACGAGGTCGGCGGTGAGATTGCTGTTCGGTCCGTCGCCGGCGTCGTAGCTCTCGGAGGTGCAGGCTGTGAGGGTTATCAGAAAAGCTATAACCGCAAGGCTCTGCTTGATATGTTCGCGGAATATGTAGGACATTGGCATGAGGTTTTTGGGTAAAAAAAGAGGGTTAAAAAAAAGTAGCGGAGGTCTCCGGCCTCCGCAGCACCAAGTCGAATACTAACATCGCCGGTTGCTGCGGAGGCCGGAGACCTCCGCTACTATATTTAAATCACGCTGAGCTGATTGACAGCCGGGTTGGCGTACATGGTGAGCATGCGCTCGCGCAGGAACGCCCAGTCGGGGTTGGGCAGCTGTATCTTCTTGAGCTGTGCGTCGAGATAAGCCTCAAAGCGCTGGCGGTCTTCAGCCGTGTAGCGGTCGGCGTGCTCGTCGGTGCCGCGCAGAAGGTCGAGCGCCACGAAGTTGGACGGGTACAAGCGGTAGCCGCGCCATATCTCGTGGTCGAGATGCTCGGCAACAGCAACGTAGAACTCGTTCTTCGGCATGTCGTCGGGCAGTGCACGCAGCCACTCGTCGATGCACGGCGCAGCCTGATAGTGGATGTGTCCCTTGTAGCCCATTATGCCGGTCTGCATGCTCACGACATCGTCCATCGGACCTTTCTTCCAGTCTGCCACATCGCGGCGCAACTGGAACTCCTGTGCCTTGAGGAAGTCGCACGGGTCGTACTCGTATGATATGGCGAGCGGCACGAGGTGGAGCGAGAGCAAGCGTTCCTTGATAGAACCCTCGCCGCCCATGGTCATCATCTTGAGTATAGCCTCTGCGGTGCGGTCGTTGGAGTCCTTGGCGCGGCCTTCGCGCTGCGCAATCCATACGTTGTCGTTCTTCTCGGCAATGACGAAGTGCATGTACTCGGCGAGCAGTTTAGACGCAGCGAGCATCTGTCGCATAGGCAGCGAGCGCTGCACGATGAACGACTTGTTGAGGCGCACGATGTCCTTCACCCAAGGCAGCTTGAGGAGGTTGTCGCCGATGGCTATCTCGGTGGTTGTGTCGCATCCGGCGTCAAAGAGCATCACGTGGAGCAGCGCCGAGTCGAGCACGATGTCGCGGTGGTTGCTGATGAAGGTGTAGCGCTTGCTGAGATCGAGGCTTGCGAAGTCGGCGTCGCAGCCGAGCGATGCCTTGGCAAGCAGGTTCTTCAAGAAGCCGTAGCAGAAGGCTTTCTGAAACTCGAGATTGGTCTTGCACTGGTGCATCTTCTGCCGTATAGCCTCAACGGGCACACCGGGATAGAGGTATGCCAGCACTTGGCAGAACTGCTCGTTCTGCACCAAACGGTCGAATACTTCGGGGAGCTCTTCCGGCTCAAACGGGCGGATAGAGTCGTATTTGTGGAGTTGTTCAGGTGTCATAGGGGAATTTTGAGTTCAACACTTGAATTGGTTCTCTACGATGTCGGTCAGCACTTCCTTGATGTCGAGACCTGCGGCGCGCACCTGCTGCGGAATGAAGCTGGTGGCAGTCATGCCCGGCGTAGTGTTCACCTCAATCATGTTTATCTTGTCGTTGCCGTCTGCGTCCTTCGAGATGATGAAGTCGATGCGGATGATGCCGTTGCAGTGGAGGATGTCGTAGATGCGGCTCACCTCCTCAGCCACGCGCTTTGCAGTCTCGGGAGAGATGCGCGCCGGAGTTATCTCCTGCACCTGTCCGTTGTACTTTGCGTCGTAGTCGAAGAACTCGTTGCTTGTAACGACCTCGGTTGCAGGGAACACAACCGACTTCTCGCGTGTCTTGTAGCAGCCGATTGAGATCTCGGTGCCTTGCAGGAAGCTCTCTATCATCACCTCGTCGCTCTCCATGAAAGCCACGCGCAGAGCCGGAGCAAGCTGGTCTACGTTCTTCACCTTCGACACGCCGAAGCTCGATCCGTCGGCAGCCGGCTTCACGAAGCAAGGCATACCAATCTCTTTCTCGATGAACTCGTCAGAGTATCTCGACTCTTCGCCGCGGCGCACGAGGATGCTCTTCGCCACGTTCACGCCCCAACCGCGCAGATAGTTGTTGAGCACGTACTTGTCGAAGGTCATAGCCTCGACGAGCACGCCGCTTGTGCTGTACGGGATGTGTAGCAGTTCGAAGTAGCCCTGCATCACGCCGTTCTCGCCCGGTGTGCCGTGGATAGTGATGTAGGCGTAGTCGAACACTACAGCCTTGCCGTCGAGCACGAACGAGAAGTCGTTCTTGTCGATTGGCGCTGTTGTGCCGTTGGGCAGGTTGACATGCCAGTCCTGACCCTTCACGTCAACGATATAAATGTTATAACGCTCCTTGTCGAAGAAGGAGTACAAACCCTGCGCAGAACGTATTGATACGTCGTGCTCAGAAGAGTCGCCACCGCAAACGATGGCAATGTTGCGTTTTAATGTATCCATAGTGATTATTGTTTTAGGGGTGAGTATTCTTTTTACTAAACTAAGCCGAGCTAAGCCTCTTTAAGCCTTTCTAAGCCTTTGATTGAAATATTACTGCTGTGCAGTGCTGAATGTGTCGCGTGTTGTGCCCTTCATATATCCACGCCACTTCTCTATGAGCTGCGCGAAGTCGTCGGGCCACTCGGATGTGAAGTCCATCTGCTGCTTTGTCTTCGGATGGACGAAGCCGAGCGTACGGGCGTGCAGCGCCTGGCGTGAGCAGGCTTTGAAGCAGTTGTTGATGAACGCCTTGTATGTAGCCGAGCGCTCACCGCGCAGAATCTCCATGCCGCCGTAGCGTTCGTCGCCGAAGAGCGGATGACCGATGTGCTTCATGTGGGCACGTATCTGGTGTGTGCGTCCGGTCTCAAGGCGACACTCGACGAGCGTCACGTAGCCGAAGCGTTCGAGCACACGCCAGTGGGTTACGGCTTCCTTGCCGATGCCCGAGTCGGGCGACATCACGGTCATGCGCAGACGGTCTTTCGGGTCGCGTGCGATATTGCCCTCGATGCGTCCTTCGTCCTCGGTGAGGTTGCCCCATACGAGAGCGTTGTACGAGCGGTGCGTTGTCTTGTTGAAGAACTGCAAGCCGAGCGACGTCTTAGCCAGCGGAGTCTTCGCCACGACGAGCAGACCCGATGTGTCTTTGTCGATGCGATGCACGAGTCCCACTTCGGGGTCGTTGGGGTCGTAGCTCTTCAGGTCGCGCAGATGCCAAGCGATGGCGTTGACGAGCGTGCCGGTGAAGTTGCCGGCTCCTGGATGAACCACCATGCCCGCCTCCTTGTTTATCACCATCACCTCCGAGTCTTCGTACACTACGTTGAGCGGCAGATCTTCTGCCACGATGCTTGTGTCGTGGCGCGGACGGTCGAGCATGAGCGTCACCACATCGTTGGGGCGCACCTTGTAGTTGCTCTTCACGGGGCGCTCGTTGACGTGTACAAAGCCTGCGTCGGCAGCCTTCTGTATGCGGTTGCGCGACGAATGGGGCAACTTCTCGCACATGAACTTGTCGACGCGCTGCGGCTCCTGGCCTGGGTCGGCAACAAAGCGGAAGTGCTCGTAGAGCTGACCGGTTTCGTCGTCGTCTTCGATTGGGGGTGTGAGGATATCTTCTTCTATCATATTCTTGTTTTTTAGGCTAAGCCGAACTAAGCCTCTTTAAGCCTTCTAAGACCAAGCCGAACTAAGCCTCTTTAAGCCTTTCTGAACTTTTGCTAACTAAGCCCTCCCCGATGGGGAGGGTTGGGAGGGGCTTTTTACTTTTATTCTACTCCGTCGGACCTGTCACTTCATGAAACTGGTCTACATCGCCCGACTCGTAGAACTCGTCTTCCTTGGCGTCCTCTATCGGAGCATCGGTGTAGTTGATGTCCATGTCGACATCGCGCTGTCCGCTACCCACCTCGATAGTGATGTAGTCGTTCACCGACACCTTGTCGCCTGCAACGACGTGGCGTCCTTTCACGGTGAGTCCGTACACCCAGTCTTTCTCGCCGTCTACGAACGTGGGCTGCGTGAGCTTGAAGCCCATCGCCGAGAGCTTAGCCATCGCCTCGCGCAATGACGAGTTGTCGATGACGTCGGGCACGGTGATGGTAGGCGTCTGCGTGGCGTTCACGGTGAGGTATATCACGTGACCCGACTTCACACGCTCGCCCGGCGCTGGCGACTGTTCGAGGATGCAGTCGGGGCGCATGCCTGGCACGTATCCCGTGTCGCTCACCACCACCTGCAGTCCGCTCTGCTTGAGCAGATACTCGGCGTCGCTGAACGCCTTGTGGCGCACGTTAGGTATCTGCACCACTTCGCCGTGATGGGTGTATATATCAAGTCCGAACTTCACTCCTATGCACACTGCAAACACCACCGCAACCATTGCGGCGATATTCCCCCAGAGGTAACGGCTCTTGAACTTGCTGAAAAACTCAGATGTATTCATACTCTTTATGTATATATAAATATGTACAAAGATACGACTATCGTAGCAATTCACAAAATATATGCTAAAAAAAGCGCTAACTTATTGATATATTTTGTAATTTCGCATGAAATTACAAAAAGCGTAAAACACTATGAAAGATACATATAAGAAAGCTTTTTACATTGCAGCCTGCGTGTTCGGCGTGGCGCTGGCGTCGTGGGCTGTATGGCGGTTGCTGCCGTCGTCGGCTGACGAGATGAAGCGCTGCGCCGTGGTGGTGAACGCAGAGTCGTGGCACGAGGTGCGTGTGGACGGCAAACCGCTGCTCTACTTCGCCGAATGTTATGGCGACTCGGCTGTTAGCGACCTAAGAACCGTGCGCAACGAGGCCCTCCATAGCACTTATTCTGCCGGTTTCTGGACAAACAGATGGCTCATGATGCCGTCGTGCGAGGGAAGGATTGTCACGGCGATAGAGACACCGACTGACGCTCTGCGCGCCTGCGCCGACTCTACGATAATGCGTCTCTGCCGCGAGGCGGCTGCCGCACGGCTCAAGACGCTGAAGCATCAGAAGTCGGAGCTCAACTACTATATGCGTGTTCACAGCGTGCACGACTACGGCTATCAGGATGTGGCGACTTTGGACACTCGCGTCTGCAGCGAGTATGCCGAGGCTGAGCGTGTGCTGCACATCATCGACAGCATTACTGCCGGCAAGCACGGCGTATGCGTTAAGACGCGACACGAATACACGGCGACCTACCGCACGGAGGAGGGCAAGCTGGTGCGCACCCGGCTCCGCTTCGTGGAATCTGCCGACGGACTGACGCTGCTGCAGACCGCCGACGGCAAGACGCCGGAGGGCGTAGCGACGCTCGCTCTGCTGCCGTGGAACGCTTCTGACATCGGCGAAGCGCGCGCCGTGGGCTTCCCGACGATAGCTGTAAAAGGCATGGAGTGCGACACGGTCTCGGCACGCATCCTTCCTGCACGGATAGCGCAAGGCGGCAAGCACAATCTGCCGCAAATGCTGGCTGGCAACGGCACGCCCGTATTCAGCACAAAGGGCAGATTCGTAGGCATGGTGAGCAGCGACACCATCGCTGCAAGGAAAACGATAAGGAGGATTTTGAACTTCGAGTGATAGGATGGTATGACATTCATGCCATACCCACGCACTCACAAAGCATCCACGAATCATATAATACATTGTATGGAGGATGAGTAAGAACTCTATTTATGCGAAAGTTACTAAAAACGAAACGACAATGAAGGCAATCAGATATACACTTGCGCTGTGTCTCGCCCTACTCTGCCTCTGCGGATGCAAGGACATACCGCACGACGACGAGGCAATAATCGGGCACGGCGCTACAACATACTATGGCGGCACGAAGCAGGGCAAGTACGACGGATACGGCGTGCTCTACGTGGGCGACAGCGTGGTGTACGCCGGACAGTGGCGCATGGGAAAGCGCTGCGGAAAGGGCGTCAGCCACGACTCGCTGGGCCACCGCATCGTGGGCAGATGGCGCGCCGACACGCTCGTCAGCGGAACATGGCGCGACTCTACGGGCACATACAGCGGTACGCTCAACCGCGACGCAATAGCCTGCGGACACGGCACGTTCACCGACCGCAAGCAGAACCTCTACCAGGGCGAATGGACTGACGGCAAGCGCAACGGATTCGGCTTCGCACTCACAGCCGGAAAGCACATGCAGCTGGGCGAATGGAAACGCAACCGCTTCCTGGGCGAGCGCATCGAGTATCGCGCCGACCGCATCTACGGCATCGACATATCGCGCTTCCAGCACGAGAAGGGACGCAAGCGCTACGCCATCGACTGGAAGCGGGTGCGCATCACCAATCTCGGCAAGCTCTCAAGAAAGCGCATCGCCGGCGCAGTCGACTATCCCGTGTCGTTCTGCTACATCAAGTCGACGGAGGGCGCAACGATAAAGAACCGCTACTTCCGCACCGACTATGCTGCGGCTCGCGCCCAAGGAATAAAGTGCGGCGCCTACCACTTCTTCTCCACTCGCACGCCCGGCGCTAAGCAGGCACGCCACTTCCTGAAGTACAGCACGTTCCGCAAGGGCGACTTGCCGCCGGTGCTCGACGTAGAACCGACGTGTGCTCAGATACGCGCCATGGGCGGACCGGAGGCGTTGTTCCGCAGCGTGCGCCAATGGATCAGGGTTGTGAAGGCGGCTACGGGCGCCCGACCGGTGCTCTACATATCGCAGTCGTTCGTTAACCGCTACCTGCCGCTCGCACCCGACCTGAAGCGCGACTACATCGTGTGGATTGCCCGCTACGGCGAGTACAAGCCCGACGTGCGCCTCGCCTACTGGCAGCTCTGCCCCGACGGACATGTGCGCGGCATTACGCCCGAGGTTGATATCAACGTGTTCAACGGATACCGCAACGAGTACGAGGAGTTTCTGCGTAACGAGTGCATTAAATAAAAAAAAGCTGCATCGCAAACCAAATTGCGATGCAGCTTTTTTTATGTATTTAGCAGAAGCAGCGGAGCATGTGTCCTGCTGCTTCCGTGTTTGTCATCAGCGATTAGAAGTCGTTGTTGTGATCGAGCGAGTCGTTGAAGTCGCGCGGCTCACGATGCTCGCGGTTCTCACGACGACCGTCGCGACGCTCACCACCCTCACGGCGCGGACGACGCTCACCGCGGTCGCCACGCTCGCCACGCGGACGGCGCTCACGCTCTACATATCCCTCCGGCTTCTCAAGAAGCACGCGGTGAGAGAGCTTGTACTTGCCAGTCTTCGGGTCGATCTCCATGAGCTTCACCTTGATCTTGTCGCCTTCCTTGATGCCAGCCTCTTCAACTGTCTCAAGACGCTTCCAGTCGATCTCAGAGATGTGGAGCAATCCGTCCTTGCCCGGCATGATCTCTACGAAGCAGCCGTAAGGCATGATTGAACGAACTGTGCCCTCGTATACCTCGCCTACCTCAGGGATAGCCACGATAGCCTTGATCTTGCCAAGCGCAGCGTCGATAGCGTCCTTGTTAGGAGCCGATACCTGCACCTTGCCTACGCCGTCAGCCTCGTCGATAGTGATAGTAGCGCCGGTGTCCTCCTGCATCTGCTGGATGATCTTGCCACCAGGGCCAATCACAGCACCGATGAACTCCTTCGGTATCTCGATCTGAACGATGCGCGGTACCTGCGGCTTCAGTTCCTTGCGCGGCTCAGAGATAGTCTCCATCATGCATTTGAGAATGTGCTCGCGGCCTTCCTTAGCCTGCATAAGAGCCTTCTCGAGAATCTCGAAGCTCAGGCCGTCGCACTTGATATCCATCTGTGTAGCTGTCAAGCCTTTGGGTGTACCGGTTGTCTTGAAGTCCATATCGCCGAGGTGGTCCTCGTCGCCGAGGATGTCGCTAAGCACAGCGTACTTCTCCTCACCCGGGTTCTTGATAAGACCCATTGCGATACCTGATACCGGAGCCTTCATCGGAACACCTGCGTCCATGAGGGCGAGTGTGCCGGCACATACTGTAGCCATTGAAGACGAACCGTTCGACTCGAGAATCTGGCTCACGAGACGTACTGTGTAAGGGAAGTCCTCAGGAATCTGACCCTTCAGACCGCGCCATGCCAAGTGGCCGTGACCAATCTCGCGACGGCCTACGCCGCGCTGAGCCTTAGCCTCGCCTGTGCAGAACGGCGGGAAGTTATAGTGGAGGAGGAAACGCTGGTAGCCGCGCTCGAGCACGTCGTCAACCAACTTCTCGTCCATCTTTGTACCGAGTGTACATGTAGAGAGCGACTGTGTCTCGCCACGTGTGAAGATAGAGCTTCCGTGAGGCATCGGCAGCGGAGAAACCTCGCACCAGATAGGACGGATGTCTGTAGTCTTACGACCATCGAGACGCTTGCCCTCGTCGAGGATGCAACGGCGCATAGAGTCGCGCATAACGTCGGCGTAGTAGCGCACCATCTCTGCGTGCTTCTCGTCGAGCTCCTCAGCAGTGAGGTCTGTGTGAGCTGCGTCGTAAGCCTCCTGGAAGTCAGAGAGAATCTTGTCGAAAGCCTCCTCGCGCGACTTCTTGTCGTGGTCGCCCGACTCTGCGATAGCGTAGCACTTGTCGTAGGTCTCCTTGCGGAGCTGCTCGCGGAGTTCCTCGTCGTTCACCTCGTGGCAGTACTCGCGCTTAACGTCTGTGCCAAGCTCCTTAGAGAGCTCTGTCTGCAGTTCGCACATCGGCTTGATAGCAGCCATAGCAGCCTTCAAAGCGCCAATCATGTCCTGCTCCGAAACTTCCTTCATCTCGCCCTCTACCATCATGATGTTCTCTGCAGAAGCGCCTACCATGATATCCATGTCGGCATCCTTCATCTGCTCGAAGGTAGGGTTGATAACGTACTCGCCGTTGATGCGTGCTACACGCACTTCTGAAATCGGGCACTCGAAAGGTATATCTGAACAAGCCATAGCGGCTGAAGCTGCAAATCCAGCGAGAGCATCAGGCTGGTCAACGCCGTCGGCGCTGAGAAGCATAATCTGCACATATACCTCTGCGTGGTAGTTGGACGGGAAGAGCGGACGGAGCACACGGTCTACGAGACGCGATGTGAGGATCTCGTTGTCGCCCGACTTGCCTTCACGCTTTGTGAAGCCGCCAGGGAAACGGCCTGCTGCTGAGTACTGCTCTTTGTAGTCTACCTGCAAAGGCATGAAATCTGTTCCGGGAACTGCATCTTTTGCGGCACAAACAGTGGCGAGAAGTACGGTGTTGCCCATACGCAGTACAACACTTCCGTCGGTCTGCTTTGCCACTTTCCCGGTCTCAATGCTGATGGTTCTGCCATCAGGCAATGATACTGTCTTTGTAATTACGTTCATCTAAATCTTTATTTACATCAAAAAAATTGTAATATGTGAGCAAAGTTAGTCAATTTCAATGGTATAAACGAACAATCGCCGATTATTTTTGTTTTTTTGTATAATTTTCCACTGCAGCATCTGCAATCATAGGAGGCACGCTCCTCAGAGCCATGCAAGCCCCGTTTGTTATTCAGAACTTGAAACTCAGCCCTACACCCAATGTTTTTCTGTTTGTCAGATTATCATTGAGCATACTGACATTGGCAGAAAGCGCCAATTTCTTTTGATGATGGGCTGCTATAAGGAATGATGTGGTCCATATCGCGCTTGCTCCGAATGCGGCGACTGCTCCGATGGCAAATGGATTATCTCCGGGGCCGTTTTCTTGAATATATTCAACGTATGCCGCTCCATATAAGCAACATAAGCTGGCTAAAAAGAAGACACTGCCGCCCACCCAAGCTGTCCACTTAAATATTCTCGCCTTCTTCAACCGCTTGGCGGAAGTGTCTTCAGCGATACTTTTCAGCAATTCGGCATCCGACACAAGTGTGTCGTTGTGTTGCAATAAAGTGAAGTTCTCTGACTTGACATCTGTGCCATAATTTTCCAACACCGTTACCGTCGAAGTAGCGGTTGGGTTGGCGTCATTGGCGATGGCGTCTTGAGCGTTGACGGCAAGTGAGCATATCACGACTGCCATCAGCATAAAGAATCGTATAGTTCTCATCATTTCTTATGTTGTTATGCCAGCATATAATCTGGCATAGGGTTAGACACAAGCAAATTTAGCTGATTCTCTCGAAATGACAAACAATAAAAAGAAATTTTTGATAAATTCGTTTATTATGCGTACATTTGCATAAATGGGAGGCGCTGCGCTCTGTTGCTGCTTGCTCGGCTCCAACCCATGCAGCGTGTGCGGCTGTGTTGGTGCATACTTGCTTTGTTGGTGCATACTTGCTTTGTTGGTGCACTTCTTGCTCTGGCAAGCGGCAAAGCCGAGCGGAGACAAGTGCACCCCTATAAATACCCTATAACCTTAAAGAAAAATAAAGATATGGACAAGAAAAACGAATTTATGCGCCGTGCCATAGAGCTCTCCGAGGAGAGTGTGCGCACTGGCGGCGGACCGTTCGGAGCGGTCATCGTGCGTGGCGACGAAATCATCGCCGAGGCGTCTAACAGCGTTACTATCGACAACGACCCTACGGCGCACGCCGAGGTGAACTGCATACGCAAGGCTACGCGCCGTCTGGGCACGTTCGACCTCGCCGGATGCGACATCTATACGTCCTGCGAGCCGTGCCCTATGTGCCTGGGCGCCATCTATTGGGCGCATCTCGACCGCATCTTCTACGGCAACGACCGCAAGGATGCTGCCGCCATCGGCTTCGACGACGACTTCATCTATCAGGAGATGCCGCTCAAGCCCGAACAGCGCCACAAGACGATGCAGCGTCTGATGGGCATGGAGGCACTCAAGGCGTTCCGCATGTGGGAGGAGAACACTGAGAAAACAGAATATTAAAATTAGTAATGGAGGTCTCCGGTCCTCGGCAGCACAAAGTCGAATATAAACAAGGCTAACTGCTGCGGAGGCCGGAGACCTCCGCTACTGTTATACAGCCTTGTTCATGCTCTTTATCTTGCCGGCGAGATAAGCCTTAAACTCCTCGCAGCCAATCACTTCTATATCCTCGTAGAGTCCGAGCACGAAGCGGCCTATGCCGAGGAACGACACCACTTCGCCTTCGAAGATCCAGGCGGTGTCACCATCGGCGATGAAGCACTTTGCCGACTGCGGATACTCCTCGACCATGAGGTTGTAGGAGAGCAGTCCCATGCGCATTTTCACCATGTAGCGCTGCTCACCGGTGAACATGAACATGTCGGTGTACATCTGCTTGTGGCGGTCGTCGAAGGTCCATGGCACGTCGATTATCTCCACCGACTCCATGCGCGACAGTCGGAACGTCTTGTTCTCATGCGAGCGTATCTCGTGACAGCGCACGTCGCGCTCGTCGTTCATCAGCTGATACGGCTCCACGATGCGGTCGGTGACGGTGTTGCTGTGGGGCGAGGCGTACTTGTGCAGCACTACCATCTTGCGCGTAGCCATCGCCTCGCGCAGCTTCGCCACGCAGTCGTTCATGCGGCGTTGTAGTTCGGGGTTGACGGCGTCGGGCAGATTGAACGATCGCGAGAGTTTCTGGCGTATGTTCACGGCTGTATGGTCGCGCGTGCCGTCGGTGTCGAGTCGGCGGCAGATGTATGCAGCTTCGTATTCAGAGAGCGAGATGTGCTCGTGCAGACGGCGGAAGAACGACGACGAGCGGTCGAGCCGGTACGTGGTGCCGGTCTTCTGCAGATTGAAGCCGCAGTCGCGCAGGTAGTCGAAATAATAGTAGAGATTGCGGCGCGTGATGCCAAGGCGGTCAGCTATCTGCTGCGCCGTGTAGCTGTTGTTCTCTGTCAGTATGAGTATAAGGTCGAGTTCTCGACCGTATTTATCCATTCGCATTGTTGTTGATGTTTAGTAGATTTGTTTTGTAGTTTTCTTTTTCTCTTTGCTTTCTATAGATCAGTAGTTTTCTTTTTCGGGTCGTGCAGCGGACGGTGTCGACGTGGACGGCGGACGGAAACCAATCGGACGGCGGACGGAATCCGATCGGACGGCGGACGGAAACCAATCGGACGGCGGACGGAAACCAATCGGACGGCGGACGGAAACCGATTGGACGGCGGACGGAAACCGATTGGACGGCGGACGGTGCCGATGACTTTTGAACAGAAGGTATAAGACTTGCTGCGAATCTTTGAACCTTTATAAGCCTGACTAAGCCTTTCCAAGCCTTTCTAAGCCAGACTAAACCTTTAAAACCTTTTAAGCATTTCTAAGCTGAGGGCGTTCTGTTCTAAGAAATCCTAAGCTTTCCCCGACGGGGAGGGTTGGGAGGGGCTCTCCTCAAACTTCAGTTCGAGTTGTCCTCCGCCCAGCAGGTTGTAGCTCATTCGGTGGTAAGGCGTGGTACCGTGCAGGCGTATGCCTTCGCGGTGCGCCTTTGTGGGATAGCCCTTGTTCTTCTGCCAGTCGTAGTAGGGATACTCCTCAGCAAGCCGGTCCATGTATTCGTCGCGGAATGTCTTTGCGAGGATGCTCGCTGCGGCTATCGACTGATACTTGCCGTCGCCTTTCACTATCGTTGTGTGGGGCAGGTCGCGGTAGGGAGTGAAGCGGTTGCCGTCGACGATGATGGCTTCGGGGCGCACGGTGAGTTGGTCGAGCGCGCGGTGCATGGCGAGGAAGCTGGCGTTGAGTATGTTTATGCGGTCTATCTCCTCGGGCGTAACCACGCCTACAGCCCACGCCACGGCGTCGCGCACTATCTGGTCGCGCAGCGTGCGTCGCGCTTTCTCTGTGAGCTTCTTCGAGTCGTTGAGCAGAGCGTTGTCGTAGTTGGGCGGCAGAATGACTGCGGCGGCGTATACGCTTCCGGCAAGACAGCCTCTGCCGGCTTCGTCGCAGCCTGCTTCAACGAGGTCGGTATAGTAATGGGGCAGCAAGTGTGTCTTACTTTCCTGTTTTTTCATTGTTGTCTGTTTCAATGTGCAATAAACCCGCTTACGGGTGCAACTCTTTTCCGTTTGCAAAGTTAGCTTTTATAATACAAACTACAAAGCGATTGTAAGATTTCTTTAACAAAGAAATACAGAAAGTGAAATGTTATTTCCATAAAGCCCACTAATTTTGCAAGCGAAGATAAGAAACAATTATGTATCACCTTATATAATATATAGATTATGGAAAAGAACATCACACTCCAGCAGTCGGACATCCGTGTTATCAACGCAAAGCAGGTGCAGACTTCTGCCCTACTCGACGGCATGAAAAAAGCCGCAACCGCTCCGGTGGAGTGGTTACGGCAGTATTATTCGAGCGTGCTCGAGCGCGAGGTGACTATGGGTCAGACTCTGCGCTACCTGCATGCGCAGCTTGCTTTCGTTATGTGCGTATTCCCTACATACGACTCGCTGCTTGTGCATCTCGGCGTGTGCGCTTGGATGCTGTGGGCGGTACTGAAGTGCAGAGGATAGACCGCTGAAGTGCAGAGGATAGGCTACTGATGCAGCCCTCTGCGTCGTAGATGTCTGCGTGCTGCGCTGCGCGGCATCAGAACATCTGGCTCACGCGCTTCACTCCAGCCACGAGAGCGTCCACTTCTTCCTTCGTGTTGTAGAGTCCGAACGAGGCACGCACCATGCCCTGTATGCCGAAACGGTCCATAACGGGCTGTGCGCAGTGGTGACCGGTGCGCACGGCGATGCCGAGTCGGTCGAGCAGCGTGCCCATGTCGAGATGGTGTATGTCGCCCACGAGGAACGACACCACGGCGTCCTTGCCCTCGGTGGTTCCGAAGAGTCGCATGCCGTCTATCTCCGCCAAGCGCTTCATGCAGTAGTCGGTGAGCTCGCGCTCGTGTGCGGCGATGTTGTCCATGCCAAGCGCCGACACATAGTTGAGCGCAGTAGCCAGTCCGTGCGTAGCCACATAGTCGGGCGTTCCGGCTTCGAACTTGAACGGCAGCTTCTCGAAGGTGGTCTTCTCGAAGCTCACGCTTTCTATCATCTCGCCACCGCCTTGGTAAGGAGGCATGCGGTCGAGCCATTCTTCCTTGCCGTAGAGCACACCGATGCCGGTCGGTCCGTATATCTTATGTCCGCTGAAGGCGAAGAAGTCGCAGTCGATTGACTGCACGTCTATGGCGAAATGGGGCGTCGATTGCGCTCCGTCTACGAGCACCGGCACGCCGTGCTCATGCGCTATGCGCACAATTTCCTTCACGGGGTTCACTGTTCCGAGCGTATTGCTCACGTGAGCCACACTTACAATCTTCGTTTTCTCAGAGAACAGCTGCTCGTATGCCTGCATATCGAGCTTTCCGCTGTCGTCCATCGGAATCACCTTCAGCGCAATGCCGCGCTTCGCTGCCTGCAACTGCCAGGGAACGATGTTCGAGTGGTGCTCCATTACGGACACTATCACCTCATCGCCTTCCGCCATGAACGCTTCGCAGAATGATGCAGCCACGAGATTGATGCTCTCCGTGGTGCCGCGCGTGAAGATTATCTCTTCTGTCTTCGGCGCGTTGATAAACTGGCGCACGGTCTCGCGTGCAGCTTCGTGCAGGTCGGTGGCGCGCTGCGAGAGATAGTGTACGCCGCGGTGCACATTGGCGTTGGCGTTGAGATACTCTTCGCGCATGGCGTCGAGCACGCACAACGGCTTCTGCGTGGTAGCTCCGTTGTCGAGATAGACGAGCGGACGGTCGTAGACGGTGCGCGAAAGGATTGGGAAATCGGCGCGAACCTTATTTATATCGTACATGATGTTGTTAAGTTGAAATGGTGAGATGGTGAGAATTGTAAGTTGAGAGTTGAAAGTTGAAAGTTGAGAGTTATGATATGCAATAAGATTTATATTATGCAATGAGATTTATTTATTGTAGCTAAAAGAGATTGCTGAAAAGGTAATCATAACTCTCAACTCTCAATTCTCAATTCTCAACTGAAATTACTTGCAGAGCTTGCAGCCCTCACACTTGCTCAGTTCGCCGCGGAAGCGCTTCTCCACGAGATAGTGCAGGCGGTCGCGCAGCGGTTCGAGCTGTATCTTGTCGATAACCTCGTTGATGAATGCGAACTCGAGGAGCAGTTTTGCCTCCTTCTCGCTGATGCCGCGCTGACGCATGTAGAACAGAGCCGCATCGTTGAGCTGACCCACGGTAGATCCGTGCGAGCACTTCACGTCGTCGGCGTATATCTCGAGCATCGGCTGCGTGTACATACGCGCTGTCTTTGTGGCGCAAAGGTTCTGGTTCACCTCCTCCGACACGGTGTGCTGTGCGCCGTGACGCACGAGCACTCTGCCTGCGAAGGCTCCCGTCGCCTTGTCGTTGAGCACGTACTTGTAGAGTTCGTGACTCGTGCAGTGCGACACTTGGTGATCTATCAGCGTGTTGTTGTCCACGTGCTGGGTCTTGTCGGCTATCACACAGCCGTTGCACCAGCACTCTGCGCCCTCGCCCTTGAGCTGCACGTCGAGTCGGTTGCGCGTGACGCCGTTGTGCAGCGTGATAACGTTGTGGTTGAAACGCGAGTCGCGCTCCTGCTCTACGTATACGTTCGAGATGCGTGTGTTCTTGTAGTGAGTCTCCTCCATGCAGTAGAGGTCGAGCGATGCGTTTGCTCCGACGTAAGCCTCAATCACCTGGGTTGTGAGGAACTGCTGGTCGTCGGCAGCGTGGTCGCAGAAGAGGAACTTAGCGTTGGCGCCCTCCTCCATCACGATGAGCACGCGGCGGTTCACCATCATAGCCACGTCTGAGCGCAGGATGTTGATGACCTGCACGGTCTTGTCGACAACGACGTTGCGCTTGACGTGAACGAGCAGACCGTCCTGCGCCAGCATAGTGTTGAGTGCTGTCACGGCGTCTTCGTCGCTCTTCGCCAGACGTGCGTAGTGCTTAGCCACAAACTCGGGGTGAGCCTTCGCGTATTCGGCGAGCGACGCCACCTCGATGCCTTCGGGCAGGTTTTCCTTGGGCTGCAGCGACTGGCGGAACTGGTCGTTGACGATGAAGTAGAGCGATGTGCTGAGGTTGGGCACGTCGCAGCGGAACGCCTTGTACGGGTCTACCGCCACTTCAAGACGATTGATGTTCAGTCCGTAGTTGGGCTCGAAGAGCTTGTCTATCGTTGTATATTTGTATCGCTCCACTTTTCGCGAAGGGAAGCCGAGACGCTCGAAGCTGTTGAAGGCTTCGTCGCGCACAGCGTTCAGCACGTCAGCGCTGTGGGCGCAGATCTGCTCGCGACATTCGCGGTAGAGGTCAATGTATTGTTGTTCTGAAGTCATTGTTCTGAATTTTATTCTTCTTCAAGTTCAGCCTTTATCCAATCGTATCCTCGCTGTTCAATCTCCTTTGCGAGTTCGGGTCCGGCGGTCTTCACGATGCGTCCCTTGTAGAGCACGTGAACGACGTCGGGCTTTATCATGTCGAGGAGTCGCTCGTAGTGGGTGATGACGATGGCTGACGTCTCCGGCGTGTGCATCTTGTTGACGCCGTCGGCTACGATGCGCATTGCGTCCACGTCAAGTCCGGAGTCGGTCTCGTCGAGTATGGCGAGCTTCGGTTCGAGCATTGCCATCTGGAATATCTCGTTGCGCTTCTTCTCGCCACCCGAGAAGCCTTCGTTGACAGAGCGGCGTGTGAACTTAGAGTCGAGCTCCACTATCTTGCGCTTCTCGTTCATGAGCTTGAGGAAGTCGCCAGCCTTCAGTTCGGGCAGTCCCTGATACTTGCGCTTCTCGTTGACAGCCGCCTTAAGGAAGTTGGTCATCGACACGCCCGGTATCTCCACCGGATACTGGAACGAGAGGAACAGGCCTTCGTGCGCACGGTCTTCGGGCTTCATCTCAAGGATGTTCTTGCCGTTGAACCACGCCTCGCCTTCCGTCACTTCGTAGAGCGGATTGCCGGTGAGCACAGCGCTGAGTGTTGACTTTCCTGAACCGTTCGGTCCCATGATGGCGTGTATCTCGCCATCATTTATAGTGAGGTTGATGCCTCTTAGTATTTCCTTGCCAGCGATAGTGGCATGGAGGTTTTTTACTTCTAACATATCGAGTTTTGAATTTTTATATTAATACGAATCGAGCACGCGACCGAGCTTCATCCGGCGGCGTTCCTTCTTCGTTTCTTGTTTCTTTTCGTCGGCAGGGTCGTATATGCCGAGCGCCATTTCGATGAGCGTGAAGAGACTGTTGCCGTCGGCTGATGTGAAGCGGAACGGGAACGTCGCCTTCAGACCTATCTGTATGTTGTGGCGGTGCATGTTGGAGCGCAGTCTGTATACGTCGGGGTTGCCATCGCAGGTCGTAGCTACATGTGCCTTGCCGTCGATGGCGAGTGGGAAGCCGTACTGGAACTCGAGCGCGAGCGACGAGAAGATGTAGCAGTCTACTCCTACCGCCGGCGCTACGCTCACACGCGGCAGACTTATTGTGCTGTTGCGCTCGTAGCTGCCGTCAGCGTTCCATCCGCTCATGCTGTGCTGCTCGTGCCGACCGGCTACGTTGATGTTGGTCATGAGCGAGGCGTAGGGCTGCAGGGCGAAGCGCTTGCTCAGGGGATAGTAGCGTGCGCCGACCACTATGTTCTGCATTGTGGCGTCCACTTCGCTGCCGAACCATTGTACAGTCTCGGCGTTGTAGCCGCCCACGAGCGAGAAGTGCTGCTGCGGCAGATAGTATTCGAGCAGCACGTTGCATTGGGGCGAGGCGAACGCTGCGATGTTGCCTGCGTCGCGTGGCGAACGCTCTACGCTTGCCGTCGTCGGGCACGAGATGTTCATGCCTGCTATCACCGCCCAGCGGCGCGACACGTCGTCGTCGCCTGCGAAGGCTGTTGCGGCACAGACTGCGAGAGCCGCTGTGACGGTCATTATCCTACGGAGCATATCTTGAGTTTTAAGTTTTGAATTCAAAATCCTATCCCACTGTTCCCTCAAGCGACACGCTGAGCAGCTTCTGCGCCTCGACGGCGAACTCCATAGGCAGCTTGTTGAGCACGTCCTTGGCGTATCCGTTCACGATGAGACCTACGGCTTGCTCGGTGGGTATGCCGCGCTGGTTGCAGTAGAAGAGCTGGTCTTCCGAGATCTTTGACGTCGTAGCCTCGTGCTCCACCACTGCCGTGTCGTTGTGTATATCCATGTATGGGAAGGTGTGCGCTCCGCAGTCGGAACCGAGCAGCAGCGAGTCGCACGACGAGTAGTTGCGTGCGTTGTCGGCGTTACTTGTGGCGCGCACCAGTCCGCGGTACGAGTTCTGGCTGTGTCCGGCTGAGATGCCCTTCGATATGATTGTCGACTTGGTGTTCTTGCCCATGTGTATCATCTTCGTGCCGGTGTCTGCCTCCTGATAGTTGTTGGTGACGGCTACGGAGTAGAACTCCGCCTGCGAGCCGTCGCCGCGCAGCACGCACGAGGGGTACTTCCATGTGATGGCAGAGCCGGTCTCCACCTGCGTCCACGAGAGTTTAGAGTTGACGCCGCGCAGGTCGCCTCGCTTCGTCACGAGGTTGAGCACGCCGCCCTTGCCATGCTCGTCGCCCGGGTACCAGTTCTGCACGGTAGAGTATTTCACTTCGGCGTTGTCCTTCACGACGATCTCCACGATGGCTGCGTGCAGCTGGTTCTCGTCGCGCATCGGCGCCGTGCAGCCTTCGAGGTAGCTCACGTATGCGTCGTCGTCAGCAATGATGAGCGTGCGCTCGAATTGGCCGGTGTTGCGTGCGTTGATGCGGAAGTAGGAGCTAAGCTCCATCGGGCAGCGCACGCCCTTGGGTATGTAGACGAACGATCCGTCGGAGAACACGGCGCTGTTGAGCGCAGCAAAGAAGTTGTCGCGGTAGGGCACCACGCTTCCCAAGTACTCGCGCACGAGGTCGGGATGGTTCTTTATGGCGTCGCCTATAGAGCAGAAGATGATGCCTTTCTCGGCGAGGTGCTGCGAGAAGGTGGTCTTCACGCTCACGGAGTCCATGATAGCGTCTACCGCCACGCCGCTCAGCGCGAGTCGTTCTTCGAGAGGTATGCCGAGCTTGTCGAATGTCTTCATCAGCTCGGGGTCTATCTCCTTATTCTCGTTCTTCTTCTTTGCGAGCGGGTCGGCGTAGTACGAAATCGCCTGATAGTCGATTTCAGGCACGTGCACGTGGCCCCACTTCGGCTCCTTCAGCGTCTGCCAGTGGCGGAAAGCCTGCAGACGGAACTCAAGCATCCAGTCGGGTTCGCCCTTCTTGCTTGAGATGAGTCGCACGATGTCCTCGTTGAGTCCTTTCTCAATTATGTCTGTATGCACGTCGGTAGTGAAGCCGTACTCGTATTTCTGCTCCGCCACCTGGCGCACATAGGCGTTTTTTGTATCTTTATTTTCCATTTTCGTATATAAAAGTCAAGGGAGAGCGACCGATTGCGTCCGCCGTCCGATCGGATTGCGTTCGGTGTCCGATCAGATTGCGTCCGCCGTCCGATCGGGTTGCGTTCGGTGCACGATGACTCAGCCTGCACTTTCAGGCTGCAAGACATCGGCATGCACATCTCCTAAAGAAATGCAAATTTACGAATAATGCGTTGATTATTCGAAGAAAACGTGGCTTTTTTCAGCCTAAAGGTTCATTTCCTTCGAGAGAATATTCTCGAGTTTCTCTGCCGAGAGCCTCAACTGGAACGCGCCCTTGATAGCCACGCTGATGCCGCCGGTCTCTTCGGACACGACGATGGCTATGGCGTCGGAGTCTTGCGAGATGCCGAGCGCGGCACGATGGCGCAGTCCGAGCTCCTTCGGTATGTCGTGGTTGTGCGACACGGGCAGGATGCAGCCGGCGGCGCGTATGCGCTTGCCCACGATTATCATGGCGCCGTCGTGCAGCGGCGAGTTCTTGAAGAAGATGTTCTCTATGAGTCGCTGATTGATGCGCGCGTCTATCACGTCGCCGGTGTCGACAATGTCGTCGAGACGTATGCCGCGCTCAATGACGATGAGCGCTCCCACCTTGCCGCGCGAGAGGTCGATGCACGCCATGACGATGGGCATGATGGTCTCCTTGTCAACTATCTTCTCCTTGCTTGCGCCTACGAACAGATTGGCGAAGGCGCGGAAGCGCTGGTGGGCGCCGAGCGAGTAGAGGAAGCGGCGTATCTCTTCCTGGAAGAGCACGATGATGCCGATGACGCCCACCGACACGAGTTTGTCGAGGATGGCTCCGAGCAGGCGCATCTCGAGCACCTGACTCACGAAGAGCCACACGAGCACGAACACGATGATGCCGATGAAGACGTTGAGCGAACGGCTCTCCTTCATCAGACGATAGATGTAGTAGAGCATCAGGGCGACAAGAAATATGTCGATGATGTCTTTTATTCCGAAGTCGAACATATTTTGAGTGTTGAATGTGGAGTGTTGAATGTTGAATGTTAACCTAATTGCTGCACAATTCGAATTGTTTCAAAGGCTTCCTTCACGTCGTGCACACGCAGTATCGAGGCGCCTTTCTGCAGCGACACGGTGTGGAGCACGGTGGTGCCGTTGAGCGCCGTCGTGGGGTCGCCGCCGACGAGACGGTATATCATGCTCTTGCGCGACACACCTACAAGCACGGGCAGCTCAAGCGCAAGCAGGCGCTCCGCCTCGCTCATTATCTCGTAGTTCTGCTCCAGCGTCTTGCCGAAGCCGTAGCCGGGGTCGAGAATGATGTCCTTCGCTCCGAGGTCGCGCAGGCGCTGCACCTCAGCCGCAAAGTTCTGCATCATCTTCGCCAGCGTCGGCTGCACCGACATCAGTATGTAGGGCACGCCGAGCTGCGCCACGGTCTCGAACATGTCGCCTTCCTCGTGTATCTCCTTGCCTACGATGCCCGTTATGCCGCCTTCCGACACGTCGTTGATGATGTCGGCGCCGAACTCCTCCACGCATCTGCGCGCCACAAGCGGGCGGTAGGTGTCTACCGACACGATGGCGTCGGGCTGCTCGCGGCGCACTATCTCAAGGGCGCGCTTCAGACGCTCGGTCTCTTCCTCCATACTCACCTCGTCGGCGCCGGGGCGTGTGGAGAAAGCGCCCACGTCGATGATGCGTCCGCCTTCGGCGATTATCTGGTTGGCGCGGTCGGCTATCTCAGCCTCGGTCTGTTTGCGCGATCCGCTGTAGAACGAGTCGGGCGTTGCGTTCAGTATGCCCATCACCATGGGCTTCGAGAGGTCGAGAAGTCTGCCTCGCACATTTATTGTATATTGCATATATGCTTGATAATTTGTTAATAACGAAACACAAAATACGCAATAAATATCCAAATAGCCAAACATTTTTAACAAAAAGATTTGGAAGTTTGGATTATTTAGTGTAATTTTGCCCATATAGTTTAACAAAAACTAACACAAACAATTATGAAAAAGTTATTATTAACACTCGCTTGTGCGATGACAAGCTTGTTCGCATCAGCGCAGGCAAAGACAGCTGCGGTCGGTCTTAATCTTAACTATGGTACAGAAATAGAGTCTCTCGGCCTTGGTGTCAAGGGTTCTTACTGCTTCACAGACAACATTCGTGGCGAGGCGTCGTTCAACTACTTCTTCCCGAAAGACCACTTCACAATGTGGGAAATCAACGCTAACGCTCACTACTTGTTCAACATTGGTGACAAGTTCAAGGTATATCCGCTCGTAGGTCTGACATATGTACATGGACACTTGAGTGGCTTGGATGTCGACCTCGGTGATGGCGATTGGGATTATAACGGCAAGATAACCGTTAACAGTAGTTACGACACTGGCAAGTTTGGTGTGAACCTCGGTGGCGGTGCTCAGTACGACCTGACAGACAACCTCATGCTCAACTTCGAGGTGAAGTACAGTCTCGTGAGCGACTTGGACCAGTGCGTCATCAGTCTCGGTGCTGCATACAAGTTCTAAACGAATACACACATAATCATAAACAAAAGAGGGGCACACGCTCCTCTTTTTTTAATACACCCACTCCCCACAAGCTGCACCTCAACAATAAAAAACAGCAAGCTTATTTTGCATTGTCTTCGGTTTGCACTACCTTTGCACCGATAAATGCATCGATAAAAGTAAGAAGCAAAATGGAAATATCCGAACTTTACGAAATCTTTAAGCAACACCCCGTTGTTACAACCGACAGTCGCGACTGCCCCGTCGGTTCGTTGTTCTTCGCCTTGAAAGGCGCTTCGTTCAACGGCAACAAGTTTGCTGCGGCTGCGATTGAGAAGGGCTGCGCTTATGCTGTTGTCGATGAAGCGGAGTACGTCGTTGAGGGCGACGCTCGCTTCATTCTCGTCGACAACTGTCTGCACACTCTGCAACAGCTCGCACGCTATCACCGCCGTGCGCTCGGCACGCCTATCATCGGCATCACCGGAACCAACGGCAAGACTACCACAAAGGAACTCACGGCTGCGGTGTTGCTGCAGAAATACAACGTGCTCTACACCGAGGGCAACTTCAACAACGACATCGGCGTGCCTAAGACATTGCTGCGCCTGAACTCCACACACGACATCGCGGTTGTGGAGATGGGTGCGTCGCACCCTGGCGACATCAAGACGCTGGTGGAGATCGTTGAGCCCGACTATGCGCTCATCACAAACGTGGGTCGTGCGCATCTGCAGGGCTTCGGTTCGTTCGAAGGCGTAATAAAGACTAAGGGCGAACTGTACGACTTTGTGCGTGCGGCTGCCAACGGCGAGAATGAAGCTTACGCCATACGCGAGGTGAAGCGCCCGCACTGCGTGTTCATCGACAACGACAACCCGTATCTCAACGGCATCGCCGACGGACTGAACCTCGTGCGCTACGGCTTAAACGCCGCTGATAAAAAACTTTACGTTGCGGCTGAGGACGTAAAAAGCGAGCCGATGCTCAGCTTCTCGTGGGCGGCTGAGGGCAAGGCGCAACACCATGTTGACAGCCACCTTATCGGTGCGTACAACATCACGAACATGCTTGCAGCCATCGCCGTCGGCACTTACTTCGGTGTGGAGGCAGACAAGATTGACGCTGCGCTGACCGGCTATGCGCCGAGCAACAACCGCTCACAGTTTGAGCAGACCGCCGACAACCGCCTCATCGTTGATGCCTACAACGCCAATCCGACGAGTATGGCGGCTGCGCTGAACAACTTCGAGGCTATCAATGCCGACCACAAGATGGCTATCATCGGCGACATGAAGGAGCTTGGCAGCGTGAGTCACGACGAGCATCAGCGCATCGTTGACCAGCTCAGCCGCATGAAGCTCGAAGAGGTGTGGCTCGTTGGCTCGGAGTTTGAGCACACAGCGACGCCGACTGCGTTCCGCAAGTTTGAGAACGTAGCGGAGGTGAAGGAAGCTATTGCTTCTGAGAAGCCTCGCGACCGCTACATCCTCATCAAGGGCAGCAACGGCACACGCCTGTTCGAACTCCCCGAGAAACTATAGGAGGCTACGGCATTCTTGCCGTAGTCAAAATAACGTAGCGGAGGTCTCTGGCCTCCGCAGCACCAAGTCAGATAGACATCTTTATCAACTTAAAGACCTACACTGTTGCATGCTGCGGAGGCCGGAGACCTCCGCTACTTTTTACATTCTATTTCTGCGCATAGAGCCACTTTACATCTTCTTGCTCTATCGCACTTCGCCTTTCAATATCGCATCCATCTGAGCAGATGTAGGCTCGGCAGGCAGGCGCTTTATCACATCCTTCACCTTTCTTTTCTGAGCAGCAGTCAGCCCGAAGCTGTCCACAATGTCCTCATAGTAGGCTTTCAGGAATTTGCCGCGGTTGATGCGTCGGTTTACGCAATACTTTCCGCCGGTTATCGTCTCCAGGTCGAACGACTTGTACACAAGTTCGCAGCCGTCATAGTTGTGCTCGCCCTCGCCTTGCGGGAAACTTGTGGAGACGGGGTTGGGCTTTGTGCCCCATTTCGTGAGCGTCTCCTCGTAGAAGAACGCGATGCGGTCGTCAGCCTGCAGATCCATACTGCTGTACATCGACACCGTAGAGCTCACCTGATAGCATCCGTCCCAGCCAGAGGCGAAGGCTTTCACGTTGCGCATGTCGTCGGGTGAGGCAAGTTCCTTATAGAATATGCTAACGTTGTTGCGACCCGTGCCCGTTGGCACCGACTGAAGCGCTACGTACATCGGCTTGCCGTCGCTGTTGCGCATGGCAGGCACGATGAGCATCTCGCCGTTTGTGGGGTTGGTGCTCGGCGCGAGCGCGAGTCCGTCCATCGTAGCCTTCTCGGGCTTGTCCCAGCAGCCTTCGCCGGTCTTTGTGTTGCTGTAGGTGTAGATGTTTAGCAGTCGGCAGCCCGACGCTCTGCTGGTTATTATCACACGACCGTCGGGCAGTTCCTCGCATTTCGGTTCGTCGCCGTCGGGCACGGGCAGAGCAGCCGCGCCGCCGAGAGCGTGCCATGTGCGTCCGAAGTCGTCGGAATAGATCACGCGATTGCCGTTGGGACGCGCTGCGAGTGCAGCGTATATGCGATAGTAGTCGCCTACCTTCACCACTCTACTCTGGAATATCTTGCCACCACCGATGAAAGCAGCATCCAGCGGATTGCCCCCGTCGAACAAGCCATATATCGCTTCGGTTTGATCGATGGGCTTCTGCCATGTCAAACCACCGTCCGTGCTGCGTATTGCAGCAATGAGGTTAGGGTTCCGGCGGTTGGTACTCGCCTTGCCGTACACCGTGCATCCGGCAACAGCCATGATGAGCACTTCGTTGCGCTCGCGATCCATCACGATAGCAGGGTCGCCATAGGCAGCTTCCATCGGAGTCTTATGGGCGTTGATGAGCGAAGTGTCGCCACAAGCCACGTCAATCTCATGCTCGCTCCATGTTCTGCCGTTGTCGTAGCTCAGTTTCACCACGCAGTCGACACGTCCGAAGCCGGGGTCGGTGCCGCAGACGAGGCGTGCCGCACTCGCAACGAGTCGTCCGCCGTGGCCGCAGGTGATGCCAGGTATGCGATAAGGCGGAACGTCGATGCTGCCCTTCGCCGTACTGAACAGGATTGTGCCGTCGGCGTAGGCTGCAACGGTGAGCAGCAACATGCCGAGAGAGAATAGAATTTTCTTCATTGTAGTTTGGTTTTACTTTTTTATCTTTTTACTTTTTTACTTTTAAAAGTTATGTTCTCCTCCTTGAACTTATCTTTCGGCTGCGGATGCTCCGCCGGATAGCCGATAACGATCATGTTAAGCGGAACGAGATTGTCGGGGAGCGAGAGCGTTGCGCTTATCGCCTTGCAGCGCTCCTCGGAAGGATAGGCGCCCGTCCATACGGCGCCGAGCCCCATCGCGTGAGCCGCAAGCAAGAGATTCTCTGTTGCAGCCGACGCATCCTGAATCCAGAAGTCGCGTCCGCCGCCTTCTATCACCTTATCCATATCGCCGCAGACCACAATGGCGAGCGGAGCCTTGAGCAGCATCTTCGCATAAGGATTGGCACCCGCCAGACTGTCGAGCACGCTGCGCTGTTCTACAACCACGAAGTGCCACGGCTGCTTGTTCATCGCCGTAGGTGCAGCCATCGCCGCACGCAGCATTTCTCCACTTTCTCCTTCTCAACGGGGCGCGCCTCGTAGTCGCGTATGCTGGTACGCGTAGCGATATTGTCGAGCACAGCCTGCTCTTGCGTTTGCGACTCGCCGGCGTCTTCTGCGCCCGACACCAAGCGCACGCCAAGCACCACGACGGCAATGGCGAGCACTACGTTTAAAACGATTGACTTATTCTGTAAATTCATAATTCTTAATTGTATAATTCTTCATTGGCGAGTAGCGGAGGTCTCTGGCCTCCGCAGCAAGCAACTATGCTTACAATATACGTTTTTTAATTATCACACTTGGTGCTGCGGAGGCCGGAGACCTCCGCTACGGGAGACCATTCCTCATTCAACACTCTTGACAAGCGCTCCCGTGGGGCACACGAAGCGGCAGTACGGGCGCGGCACCCACACCGACAGCACGATGAACAGCGCCGCGAGCACTATCACCCACACCGACGCCGACGAATAGAGGAACGCCGTGAACAGCTCGTAGTCGATCCATGCGGTGCATGTGCCGGTGAGCAGCAGCGCCATGAGCACGCCCCAGAGCAGATTGCGCAGCACGGAGAGCAGTTTCAGTACGCGCGGCGTGATGCGCAGCTTGCGTCGACTGAGCTTTCCGGCGAGTTCCTGCGCCGATCCGAACGGACAGATATTGGCGCAGTAGTGACCCGACCGACCCGCCAACGGGTATATCAGCGCCACTATCAGCATAAGCAGCGGAGCGGCAAGTGCGCCAATCGCCGAAAGACTCACGCCGCCAGCGAAGACTCGCAGGAAGAGCGTGTAGGAGACGAACGTGCCGGTCCACAGACCGAGCACCACGACGTTCACCGCGAGCTGCACAAGATGCAGTCGGCGGTTGTTGTAGAAGAGCGGAACGACAGCTCCGAGCAGCACCGCTATCAGCGCAACTATAGGGGGTGCACTTGTCTCAAGTGCACCAACCGAGCCATCCTCACTCCCCACTATAGGGGGTGCACTTGTCTCAAGTGCACCAGCCGAGCCATCCTCTATAGGGGATGCACTTGTCCCAAATGCACCAACCGAGCCATCCTCACCCCACTGACCGTGCTGCTTAGCGTAAGCCAGTCCGCGCTGCATGTTAGCTATTATCGCCTTCGACGAGAATGTAGCGCCCGACACGGCGTCCACCTCCTCCGCCAACGCCTCGTCCACCGACTTGTTCTGCCAGTGGTTGAGCAGCTCCTTCGCACGGTTGAAGAAGTCGGGCGACTCGGCGTTGGGTTCAGCCTCAACAGCCGCCACCCTGCCGTCCTTTATATGTATCTTCAGCGGCACCGGTCCGCCGTATCCCTGCACGTCCTTTGCCAGCGGCTTTGTGTTCACCACGAACGCTCCGTCGGGCGTCACCTCCAGCGTGTCGTTCTTCAGCGCCTTCGCCTCATGCGCCTCTCGCAAGTCGTGTCCTAATATTCTGCCGTCGCGCAGTATCGCCGCCGCAGCTAGTATCAGCACCACCACGACGAGCGACAGCAATCGCGCCCAGAATCCCTTCCTTTGTCTTTTTACCATATCGTTGTTCTTTTGTTATCCTTCATAGAATCCATTTGGACTCATGCTCGACCAGCGGATATACATTTCCTTATAATTGTCCTTAATAAACTCGCGTATTATACGAAGTTCCTTATCGGTAAGCACACCACGTACTTTCACCTCCGTATCACCATTTCCTTTTACAAAGAGTTTTGCAGAACCAGCCTCCGTCAGTCGTTTGTCGCTTGCGTGAACATGCATAGCTTCAATGATACAATGTGAAGTGAAATACAGGTAATAACCACAAATCATGAAATCAAAATATTTAGGCATACAACTCCTCCATGTATTTTTGATTCTTCTTCCAATAACCTTCCACAATACTCAATTCTACATCATTCATTGTAGTTTCAAGCACTTCGCCCTGTGGCGACAAAACCAATGCATGATGAGGAGCCTTAAGATCCAATACACGTATATTCGAGTCTTCTGTTTTAGTGAATGCATACCCACAGACAATCATATCAGCCGTGGAGCATATCTTCGTTATATCTTCATTGTTCATAATTTCCGATTTTTACTGATTTTATGTCTTTCAAGAATGTTTCCGGATTGATATAGAGATTCTGAAGGATAGGCACAAGATCGATATATTCTTCTGTCACGCCCATCCCGTCATAGTCCGCCAAAACTACAAGGTAGCCGTCATCCCATGTCTTCACCTCAACATATCTTTTCAGTATTGCAGGCGTACGGAAGCGGATGTTATAGTCGGCATACTTGAATGATGTCATATCGCCTTTATTTGACAACACAGCCTGTGTTGCAGATTTTGCCGTATTCATAAATTCACCTCCTTAATCTTTTTGTTAGAATATAAAACTCTGTAGCAAAGATAATGCAAATTAAAGACAATACAAAATGTATTCGTTGATTTTTACTATCCATACATCATAATACGATATCATTACCATGCACAGGTAATATTATTACCACGCACAGGAAACATCGTTACCGCGTATCTGTAATGATGTTACCATGCCTTGGTAACAATCGTTATCTTTGGCATCAATCTGTTAATGTTCGGCAGACAGCTGTAACTGGCTGCTTCTACCGACACATAAACACAAAAAGGGCTGGACTCCTTGCATGGAATCCAGCCCTTTCTGTTTTTGACTTAGCACCACGACGTTCATCGTAAATCCGAGCCAAATAAGGTACAGCGGTGAACACATAGCGGCTATGGTAGCATGAGAAAAGCGACAATGAATGTCCTCTTGCCAGAATGTATGGAAGTAATCGCCGTCACCGACATTAGTGCTATTCAACATGCTTTTTTATGTCTTTGTATGCTTATTCGTTAGTCATAATGTTACTGATTTTAGTTATTCGGCGCAATGCCACAAGCAGATTCTCCAAGCAGTTCTCATCTTGAATCTTCACTTCTCGCGGCTTGCTTCCCTGTGCCACGCCCACGATTCCAGCCTTTTCCAACTGGTCCATAAGTCTGACCGCACGGTCGTAGCCGATAGACAAGCGCCGTTGAATCAACGAGGCAAAGCCCGACCGCATTGTTACGATTATGCGTGCAGCTTCCTCGAACAGAGGGTCGAGCGAACTGCTGTCTATGACATTTTCTGAGTCAAGACCCATTTCTACATGCATATCCTTCATTTGATTTTTCCCCATTGTTTTGTTTTTTTTTTATTATAGTCATTATAATCCCATTCCTCAAATGCAGAGACATTGAGCTCAGGCTCCTCGTCCTTAGAATAGTCGTTGGCAAGATATGCAACCGGCAGCCCAGTCTTGCGCATCAAGTCTGCGGCATGTTTCAGGTACGGAGCTTTCAGCTGCTCAATGTAGCGATGGTACAGAAAGAACCTTGTCAGTTATTGTCGTGATAGCAAGTTTTAGAGTTGATATATTTATGCTTCGTTTCCCAATAGAATTGACAAAATTGAATATTCCCAATCAAAGATTTCTCCTGTCTCTTTGATTATGTCAATCCACATGCTGACGCGAGGATTATACCTTTCGAGAAGTTTCTTGTCTTCAGGACGAACTTCAAGCATACTTATCTGATGACGTTCCATGTTGACATCACTCTTGATAACAGTATCCTTGAAGGTGCTTAGCTTCCGGGCTTCTGCCAGATACTGCTGCGCTCCTTCTTCGTCTTTTTCAAACAGACAATGGTAAATGGCGTCAATATAGCCTCTACCTTTTATCGCATTGTAAAGCTCGCGATTGTATACAAAGTCATTCTCGCAATTATCCAGCACGCATGCGAAGATGTGCTCTTTCCATGTGTCGAATGTTGGTTCGACATTTGAGCTATATACAGCTTTGTCATTGGTTATTGACACCCAATTTCTATTACTACATATCAACACGACGTGCTTTCCTGAAGCAGCAAGCAGTTTCTCTGCCAGGAGAATCACATGGTCATATCCGTTTTGCAGCCCACTACCATTGTATAGAATGACGAACGCTTTCTGTGGTATGGATGTCAGCATCGGGATTTGCGCTTCCAAATCGGCTAAATTCTTTGAATTAAATCTAAGTGGTCTTACCATTCCCTTACCAAAGATATTTTCGCCTATTACGCATGTTTGCTTAATGTCCTCGTCTCTATCTTTCCTTCAGAATCTCTTGTCCTATATTATATTTCTCCATTGAATTGTATTATTATGTATGTTTATATTTCCAGTTCTCGTTGGTCAGAACCATTTAAAATCCTTGTCAAACAAGTTGGATATTGGTTTGAATAATCTGCACAGGATAAGTCCGACGACTATCAAGCCTATACGCACTAATGCAGAGCCGTCCATCGTGAATCCGAGCCAAACAAGGTACAGCGGCGAGCACATAGCGGCTATGGTTATCAGCATCATTAGTGATGCGAGGAATGTTTTAATGCCCATATTTCAATTATTTTATGGTATAGCTATACAATGGTCGCAGACTGTCACCGGCTATCTCGAAAGCCACAATGTCGCGAGCGTACTCGTTGCTTCCCACTTTAGCGGAGAGGAAGAACACATAGGAGCGATTGCCGTATTCATCGTCAAGACTTACAATCTTCTGCACTTCATGGTGGCTGTAATCATCATTAGGGTGAGCAAGTCGTAGCAGAGGGCGATGCTCCTCGTGCAGCTTGCCGTCAGCAGACTTAAACTTCACCACACAGTCGATATCGGGTGCGGTTCCGCCTTCGCCTGTGTCATGCCAGATGGCTGTCACGAGACTGTCGTCAGAGACTATTGTGTGGTAAGTCTCGATAGAGTCAGACTTACCTGAACTCTTATTGAGACTTGTATCGGAAGACTTGTTCAAACATGAAGAGCATATAGACAATGCCAACAAGGCTATGCTACAAAGCTGGAGTATCCTTTTCCCATTCCTCATCGTTTCCATTAGACATATATTCCCGTCTCAGACGTTCGTCTTCAAAATCACTCGTAAACATACATTCTGCCAAAACCTCACCATCATCCTCTGCGTATTCGGGGTCGAACACAAGTCCTGGGAGAGTAAGCGGTTCTTCTTGTTCATATATGTACGAACCGATATAGACGTATTCTTTGGGAGGTTCTACCTTATCTTTATCTAAAAATACATCTCTTTCGCGTGCAAGATCAGAGTACTCGTCTTCGTATCCTTCGAAATCGTTTAATTCCCACACAAAGCAAAGCTCGTACATCAGGCATTCGAAGAAGAAACGTTCGTTGTTTGCTTCAACAAAGTGGCTATGCGTATCCTCTTGATAAAACATAGGATATAACTTCGGCTCAAACATCCAATTCTTACTTACTTCTTTGACAGTTTCCAGAATTTGCTCTTTAATGTGCTTGCTCCAAAGGCTGGTAACGCCATAGGCATAGTCTTTCTTTACTTTCAGATATATTTTCATTTTCTTTTCGTTTTGACCTTTTATTCTGATGGAGGAAAAATCTGATTGATGACGATTTTATTGTTGTCGTCAAGATACACTCCGTCTATATCACAAGAAACAGAGACAAAATCATAATCGTCTCTATTACTTGAATAGCAACCCATTCTTTCCCAAAATTCCTCGTGGAAGGCTTTCATTATCTTCTCGTATAGGTCGGGAACCTTCTCCTGCAACCAAGGGTCGAACTTCTCCCAATAGTCCTCTTCCTCCACATCTTGAAGAATGGTGTCTTGGGCTTCTTTCCATAATGCAAGCAACTTATCCGCTTCCTCGTCAGAGAATTTGACAGTAGCTCCGTTATTATCCCAATTTATATATATTTCTACATTAATCTCTTTCATTGTCTGTGATTTTGTTTAGTTACTTTATGATTGATTACTTGCCAGCCACTCCTTGGCAAGAGTGGTGGCAAATGTATAGAAGTCTTTCACGTGAGCACCTGACCATAGCTCTTCGTTGTTTTGAAGAAACTCCAGCAGTTGTTCTCTCAACTCTTGGTCCTCAGTCCTTTCAAGAACCACTTTGATGAGTGTAAGTGCACCGTCGTCACCCCAATTTTTGCGTATCATATTCTTTTCTTTTTAAGACACGATTTCTCGCCATGGCATAACCCGAGCAAGCTCGGTTCTGCTCATCTGGCTTATCGAAATCCTTCGTTTTTAGTTATTTCCTTTTTTACGAATCTCTTGCAGAATAGCTTCGCGCATCCACCATACGGCATACGAAGCAAACTTGAAGCCACGCGACTTGTCGAACTTGTGGCTGGCATGTATCATTCCGTAACGACTGGCAGCAATAAGTTCTTCCTTAGACAGACCCTTGTCAACATACTGCTTTGCAACAGCCTTGACAAAGACAGAACCGAGTTCTGCCAACTCGTTCTCCGCATTGGAGTCGCCCTGCTGGATGAGGTCGATAAGACGCAAAGCCTCATCGTTGTTGATGATAGGCTTCTTTTCACTGTTTGTTGTAGAATTGTTGTTCATCATTTCTTTAATGTTTTTAGTTGTCGCGCGAAATTTACCCTGTTTTTCTGAAATAAAAAAATCAGACCTTGCAAAATCTGCTTAAGACTGTTTTTTATTGATTTCCTACTCGAAAAAACTGAATATGGCTTGGATAATCCAGCCAATAATCATAAAGACGAGTTGTATGAAACTTATCAGTATGTAACCGCCAAACACAACTATCAAGATTCCGCATAGAAAGAGAAACATGTCTCACATCATTTTTTAAGTTTTGCCTACTCCTTTTCCAGCGTTTCGGCTTCCTCTGTTTCTTTATATTTATCTTGTCTGTAAGTTTAGCCTATTCGCCATATATACAACGTGAGAAAATACCGTCTGCCTTGTCTCCCAAGATTTTATAAGTTTGGTTTATAGTGTCTCGAATGTACATTGAGGTATCAATCTCCTTGAAGAAGACTTTGTTGATAGGAGCGTCTGTACCAAATAATATTCTATCAGTTAACCCTTCTTCAACAAGTTTTTGTAAGTCGCTCATTGGCATAAAGGCTGTATCTACATAGGTGTTGGAGCATGATAATAGTACATCTATAGCTTCTTCTATAGGTCTTCCGTGGGCAAGAATAAAAGTTTGTTCACTGTGGTCTTGTATGACATCCTTGAACCGCCCGGCATGACTTACCTCAAAGTTTCCTGTATGTAATAATACTGGAACATCTAAAAGTTTGGCTACATCTAATGCCTTATTTAATAAGGTGCGATTCTTGCTCCATTCTGGGTGAGACTCAAAATGTAACTTTATCCCTTGCCACTTTATTTTGCTGTGCAACATATAGGGCAGGGGATAATTAAGTTTCAGCATTCGGGGAGTTAGCCACAAGATGGGGTGGACTTTTTCACCACCGAATCTGATAAGTTCTCGCAACTCCCGACAAACGTCCTTGTAGAGTTCGGCGCAAGTTGATGTGGAGGCAACAGCCATTCCATCGACACCTGCTGCCATCTCGGAAACCCATATCTCTTTTGGAGAATGGTATCCATCTGTAAACCATCCGACATGTACATGATTATCAATTATCATTATCTGTTATACTCCAACTTTCAATCATTCAGTTTCTCTAAGAATTTTTCTTGACCATCCAAGAGAAACTTGATGCCTTCTATTATACCGATGACTCCTGGAATCCAAGTCCAACAGAAGATTAAATATATGGCGCCAATCATATACTTACCCATATAGAACTTGTGTAAGCCAAATCCACCAGTAAAGATGGCAAGTAAAGCAGCTATCTTATAATCCTTGTTGGTATTCTCTAGGGATTCTGATACTTCATCTGGTGTCTTACTTTGAAGACTTTCCTTGTTATTTTGTTCATTTCTACTTTTCAACACCTCTTTAAGATATGCTACTTCTTGCAATGGTGTCCAATAGGTATCAGAGTTCTCGTATCGGAAGAACTTCACATAGCCACCAGTTCGAAACTCATTATCTGCTGCTGCTAATCGCTCTTCATTCGTCTTCCTGATAAATCCAGGAATGTCTTTTATCATTTGCATGCTAAGACCAGTCTGAAAAGGAGTTCCTGGTATTGTTGTCCTTGTTGTCAGCAATTTTGCAGCGTTGTCTCTATGATCATTGGTAAGAATGTAACCCAAGACGGTTCCTGACATATTCGGATTAAAGCAATTAGTAGCGTCATCGTCTGTCCAAGGATCATCTTTTGTGCTACACAACTCGTAGGCTTGATCGGAAGAAACTCTGATAGCGATGATATTGTTGTCTGTTACGATGACTTTTCCATCTGTTACATGAAGGTTTGGTGTCTCTATTGTTTCCCAGTCACTCCATGACTTGTCGTCTCGTATTGTTGAAACACGAATATGTCCATCCCCCAATTCTACAAGGAAATGAATGCATCTAAATGTCAAGTCAGAAACAGAAGACAGCTTCTGAATTTGTCTATGAATCTCTTCGGTACTCCAACTGTTATAATCTATTTTTTGTATCATATTATTATACTTTATAAAAATCCTTTTTCTCGATATTCTTCTACAAGACGCTTATTGAGGAATGCTACATCACAGAAATGATGATTAACGGCAAACATGTCTCCACCGCTTTCATTGTAGTTGCGTACCAAACAACGAGCACAGTAGTCACGAGCTTCACATTCAAGACATTGTGGGAATGACTCCTGGGTTATCTTTCGGAGTTCCTTGATGCGTTCGCTATTCTCCCAAATCTCTTGTAGTGTTTGCTTATAAACATTGCCCAAGACATAGTCTTGCCAGCCTGCACATGGATAAACATCTCCATTAGCTGTGATACAGCAGTTGTCATAACCAACGCCACAGACTGGTTGCTTCTTGAATCTTTCAAGGTCAAATTTAATCTCGTCAGTAATCGGTATCTTTTCAAGAGTTTGCTCTCTATATTGAATGTCATGTTCGATGATGTCACGGAGAACTTGTTCTGTCTCTTCTAAAGAAAGTCTATTGGCAAGATTCTCTGTATCAAGATCTGCGCGAGCCATCATGATATAGTCTGTTTGCGCCTTTATCTTTAAAGATTTTGCATAATCTAAAACTTTATCATAACCAACTTTATTTGCTTTCATCAAAGGACAGCTTATCTGGACAGGGATGTCTGCTGCGACAAGCTTCTCTATGGATGCCTTGGTCTTTTCAAAGGATCCTTTTACTGTAGTTATAAAGTCGTGAATCTCAGGATTCATAGAATATAATGATACTTGTATCAATGATATATTCAACTCCTTTAAAGCTGTTACCTGCTCGTCTTTTAGAGCAATAAGATTAGAAAGAATGGTTATCTTTAAATCTTTCTCTCTACAATAGCGAGCAATTTCAATGATGTCTTTGTGTAAGAAAACTTCACCTCCAGATAATGTTACATGAATTCCGCCCATATCGGAAAACTCGTCCAAGATACTCTTGACTTTGGCTGTAGGCATATCAAAACCATGATTCTTCTTGTCATTTGGAATATAACAGTGGATACAACGTTCATTGCAACGACTTGACAACTCGAATTGTAGAGTTGATATGAGGGGATGTCCCTGTACCTCTTCTAAGAAGAAATCTTGTGTATTCTCAGATACATTCTCATCTGTATGCTGATAGTAGCTTGCTGCTAGAGTCTTTGGATTATCTGTATCATAAGTAAACTTATCATCATTTTCTATGATTTCTTCTATAGACTCTCCAAGTACAACGAAATGGTCATTTGCTAAACTTGTAACAAAATCAGTTACATCCTTTTTTAGCGTGTCATAGTCGACTCCTTCATAAAGGTCTAATAATTGTCTTATGATTTCCTCTATGTCTTTTGCTTCTCGTGTGATTAGACGAAGAATATCAGCACCAAACTCATCATAACATCGGTCATGACGTGTCAGTTGATTGGTTATGTATCCATATCGCTTTGTCGTGCGAATATATGAGTTTTTACTTTGTTGAACTAACATTTTTTCTTGTTTTAATATAAGATAAACTATCGTTTCCATCCCACGTATAGAGATTATATACATCTCCATCTATTGTTATTGATGGTAACTCTTTTCCTATAATATGATGAAGTCTTTGTGAATCATAATAATTTCCAAAGATATTCTTATAAGGGATGTCTTCCCTTTCTTTAGTTTGATTGACACTTAAGTAAATTTCAATACTCTTAATAATTTCTTCTATAGACATCTTTGTGATTTTTAAGGGTTCATGAGAAGAATGAATACTCTTCTCATGAACTAAATTGCGGTTTACATTGCACGCTCACAAGCAGAACAATATTTTCTGTCACGAATATCGTCGGTGCGACAGCATGCATCTGTTGGACAACCTGCAGCATAAGAACCTGTAGGAAGATTCTTTGCAATCATCTGAGCTTTCTGATACTTCTTCATAATAGTCAAATATATCGTTTATGTCTTTATCCTATCGAGCGACTCGACTTTCTCTATTACCTACTTCCTTTCAAGCGTTTCGGCATTTTCTTTATGCTGTTATTCGTTGATATACTCCCATTCCTCAAACGCTGATACATTAGCTTGTGGCTCTTCCTCCTTAGAATAGTCGTTGGCGAGATATACCACAGGAAGTTTGGTCTCATACATCAAGTCTAAAGCATATTTTTAAGGGTTCATGAGAAGAATGAATACTCTTCTCATGAACTAAATTGCGGTTTACATTGCACGCTCACAAGCAGAACAATATTTTCTGTCACGAATATCGTCGGTGCGACAGCATGCATCTGTTGGACAACCTGCAGCATAAGAACCTGTAGGAAGATTCTTTGCAATCATCTGAGCTTTCTGATACTTCTTCATAATAGTCAAATATATCGTTTATGTCTTTATCCTATCGAGCGACTCGACTTTCTCTATTACCTACTTCCTTTCAAGCGTTTCGGCATTTTCTTTATGCTGTTATTCGTTGATATACTCCCATTCCTCAAACGCCGAGACATTAGCTTGTGGCTCTTTCTCCTTAGAATAGTCATTGACAAGACATACCACAGGAAGCTTGGTCTCATACATCAAGTCTAAAGCATATTTAAGATATTCTCCTCTTAACTGTTCCTCATAGCGGTGGAACAAGAAGAACTTGGTGCTTGCGTTGTATGTTCCAGGAATGATGAAATGTTCTTCATCTTCAGATGGAGTGAGTGTTTGAATTGCCCCAGCCTTATCTATGTAAAGTGCTTGTCCGCAAGTCGCACAACCGTTCATTTCGCTGATAGCACGTCTTGCGTTGTCAATGTCGGGATTTGAATGAAACCATATAATTACAGGGCGTATCGGTGAACTACCAACGTACTCTTCGATAGTCTCAATAATGTTGTCCTTGTTAGTACTTTTCATATTCTGTCTTTTGTTTAAGTCAGACTGTATGTTACAAAATAAAAAAAGCAGCAAAGACTCTGCGACTGCACGATTTTACTCGCACGTCGTAGTGTCTTTGCTGCTTTGTCTTATGCTATTGCCCATAGAGCCAGACTTCAAGGTTTGTGTCCTATGGCTCCGTTCGGACTGTTTCTTGTTTAGGTCGTGTACTTTAGTGTAAGCACGAAAAAGCGTGAAGCCCCTTGTCGCTCGCTTCACATCTTGAGGTCTTCGAACTTACCCGTCAGCCGAAACGAGCAACGAGACCCCACGCCGATATGTATATGCACACTCCCATAGAGTCAGCCCTTAGGAGGCTGACCTACGAAAGGTACGTATATAACATACCCATGGCATCATCGTTGCGAGGTTTCTTAGCTGACCATGAAGTGTTCGAAGTTTCAAGATGCCAGAAAACCAAGCGCCAATAACGCTTTTCTTATGTTTGCCCTCTACCAACCGTCACTTTTTCAAGCGACTTCGGCGTAGGGCTATATGCCGTTATTGCACATTAAATGCAATTTAGCGTGCCAAAGTTACTAATTATTATTGGTATAGCAAAAATAAGACCTAATTATTTTAAGTAGAGTTGACAAATAAAGACCTTGATGTTGTACAACATACTCTTAGGCATGATCTTATTATCCGAACATTCCTTGTGCCTTTAAGTCTACATTCATCCAATTAGTATCATCATTATCATTCACTCCACTTAATACGCCACCCAACTGATTCTTTTTCAGTCTGTTTATCTCTTCTTTGAGACTTTCCATTTCTTCATCCTTCTTGTCTATGGCTTCATAAAGTTTTTTTATGGTTGAATTTTGTGCATCAATGATAGACTGAGCGTATGGACTTACCATCTTGTAACTGTCATTCTACATTAGTTTCTTTATATTATTTTCCGTCTCTTGCTCTTTGGCAACTCTATCTTCATGCTTTTTGTTGTTCGACTCCTTTAGAAGTCCATATCGCTTCATCCAGCGTTGAGCTGTAGATATGCTTGTTTTGTAATGTCTGGCGATTATTTCTTTCTTCTCTGCCTGTGTAATCTCTTTATCATACAAGCAAGTCAGATCTTCTGCACAACGTGGCTTGTTAATACTCTTCGGAGTTATTCTCTCTGTTTGTTTGCAGTGTAGATCTATAATGAATTCTTTGTCTATTTGAGGAAGTGCAGATACTTCTGTATCGAGCACCATGTTGTAAACGGTTTCTATATCGTCTTGTCCATTATGAAAAATGTCAACAGACCAACTATTATCATAGACACATTGGGTATAGAAAGTAAAGTGTTTACATAACAAATGTATTATAGCATACTTAATCTGAAAATCATAAACCTTCCCATGCGTCAACATAAGAAGCTAAACCTCTACAAGAGTTAACTCATACAGTTTCCTTAAACTATATCTCATTCGTTGATTTGTCTTTGATATATGAAAATCGAATTTGTCTTGCATTGCTGATGCAATGGAATATCCCTTGTGTTGAGACACAAATATACCAGACTTTGACTTTTCTTTATTTAATACACATCGTATGAAACTTTTCTTTATGCCATCAAAATAATTGCTATAGCTATAAATTAATTGGGATGGAGAATAAATACCTACTTTCAAAGAGTTTTTGAATTGACCGATTACCTTTTCTATATCATTGGCCAAATGTTTCACAGGAATATTGGGATGGATAGAGTAATCCTCTAAAATATCTTTTATTTTCATTCGTAATTTGTTTTTGTTGTATTTATCTGTTTGAATTTAGAAAACAGCCAATTCTCCTAATATTTTTTTATTGAAAAATGAAAAATATTCTACATAGATAATAAGTCAAAAACAGATCAGTTCAACAGATCAATAACAGGTCAAAACGATGTTTTACAAAGCTATATTAGATGATACTATAAACATCTTCATTCTATGTACAATAATATAAACATGAACTATTCAATACAATTAGTCTACATAATATGAACCTAATGTAATACATCATAAACTATACATACTTGTAACAACATGTTATGTTCTACAAACTTTGTCTCTGTGTTTTTAGTGTTTCTGAATAAGAGGGGCGAAGCCCCAATGAGCGCAACGCGCTCACCCTGACATTTATTTAAGTAAACTCACCTGTTTCATTGATAAATATTATAAAGACAACTCTTTCCATTCAATGATGAATTCATGCTGGAGTACATCCACAACCATATACATCGAACCATGCGGCAAGCCCAAACCTACAACTACAGTTGCATCAACCCCAATAAGTAATGCTAAGGCTCCAATCTCTGCATGGTACAATATAAACGAAACTGTTTCATGGAATTATGAATATGCCTGCAACCATGGTATTGATGTGAAGAAGCATAGCCTTTACAATTATGTTTATCGGCAGAGAAAGTATAGTGAAAAACGTGGGTAAACGCATCAAAATAAAAACCGTATCAATTTAATCTTATATAGGGTTTATTATGAGCTTGATTTCAGTATCAACATAACCTTTTAGATTATTTAGATGCAGTTTAGCATAGTTGTTTTTCGTATATTCCAAATACCATGTATCTTCGAGGTGGACAAACAATCAAAGACACAGATATGGAACAAGTCGTATTATTTTGCCGAGTCTCAACACAAATTCAAGACTATGAACGACAAGTCTCAGACTTAACTCTGCTTGCCGAGAGACATAATTGGAGTATTGCAGAAACATTTACGGAAAAGGTGAGTGGAGCAAAGAAGAATGAGGAACGTAAGGAATTGACTGCTCTCCTCGCATACGTGCGCGTGCATAATATAAATAAGGTATTGGTCACGGAACTTTCTCGTTTGGGCCGTGATACTCTGCAAGTGCTTACCGCTATTGAAAAGCTCAACAAGGCTAAAGTCTCATTGTATATCATGAACTACAACATCGAGACACTTACCCATGATGGAAAAATAAATCCCATGAGTCAGTTTATGATTACTATTTTGGCAGAAGTAGCCCGTATGGAACGCAAGACAATAAAGGAACGTATGGAAAGTGGTTACAATAATTTCCGAGCCAACAACGGTAAAGTTGGTCGTAAAACTGGTTATCGTAAAAGTGAAGAACAGTTTCTTGAACAATACAAAGATGTCATCCGATTATTGAAAAAAGGCGTAAGTCTACGAGACATAAGCAATGCAACAGGTATATCTGTGAATACTGTCAGAAAATGCAAGACTTTTCTATAACTCCTTTTTATTGCTGATAAATATAATAGCTCATATAGAGCTTTTTATTCGTAAAAAGTTTTTTCAGGCACTCTCTGAGTTTTCTCAGAAGTGCCTGTTTTCGTTCTTATGCTTAAACCTCACGCCGTCTTTTTCCCATCAATCTTTGGGACAAAGTCGAAACCGAGTTTGTCTACTACAGACGCAAGATTATCTGGTAGGAACTCTGCATAGACTCTTTCTGTGACTCCTGTTGTCGTATGCCCCAACAATCGGCTTATCTCGCTGATGTCGGCTCCTGAGGCAAGGGCAAGGACTGACCAAGTGTGACGAGCGACATGAAAAGTCAAATCTTGTTTCCATTTCAGTTCATGTGAGATGGCACGGAGAGACGTATTAATAGTATTGTTCCAAGAGTTTCGGCGACGGTAGATAGCTTCATTATCATTCAAGTCAAAATTCTCTGGTAGTAAGTCAAAGACAAAGACTTTGTTTCTGCCTTTCCATTTGTCAAGGATGCGAAATACAGGTTCGTTCAGCGGTATAGTATTGCGGTTACGAGTCTTGACCTGCACCTTACGGATAACCCTATTCTTGAAATCAATGTCCTTCCATCGCAGTGTCATTACATCCACCATACGCATTCCACAAGCATGGAAGGCAAAAAGCCACATTTCAAGAAACTCCTTTCGTCTGGGTTGTTCTACAACATCATAAGCAGCCACCAATTCTTCGAGCTGTTCCTGTCTCAGATATTTTATGTTATTCTCTTCATCGTCAAGTCTGTCCTCTTCCTTCATATACAAGTCTTGTAGAGCAGCGTTTAGGTGATGAGATACATAACCCAACTGACAAGCATATTCACACGCTTGGAGTATCGGACTAAGTGTCTTGTTTACTGTCGTTGTTTTCTTCTTGGCAAGGAAGCGGTATTTTCGAAAATCAATAAGCAAGTCCTCGTTTATCTCTGAGACATATATCAGTTCCTTGTGCTCACCATGGGTTCCTTTGTGTTCAAGAAGCAGATATTCTTCAAACTTATTCAGATATGAGATACCATTCTTCCATGTGCTCACGCCTATTTTACCTTTATTATAACGGCTTTCTATCAGTTCTTTAGCGAATGTTATGAAGTCCTTGCCTCCATCGGGACGTAACACTTCATCATTGTCGTCAAGAAATGAGCGGATAATGTCGCAGGTGATGTGTTGATGAATCTCGTAATACTGATGTATCTTCATATCTATGTCTTCGATACGTTTGTGCAGGGCATTGTTGTAGTATTTGTAGTCTGTATTTGCTGTGGCGCGTATCTCTCCGATTCCACCATACCCCTTGTCGTTCCACTCTTTAGCAAACACACTTATGCCGGTAGACTTGCGAGCATTGTCTGCTTGCCAGTTGTATTCGATATAGACTTGATACTTCTTGTCTGGTTGCGCTTTCTTTGGTGCACGCAATTTTAATTTTCCTTTTGGATAGCTTCGCGATATTCTTCCCATATACAATTATCTAAATTTGATTTATGCACTATATACGCGAAGATAGCAGAAAAGTTTATCAGAATTAAATGATCAGCGAAGAAAGAATTCGGAAAGTACCGATTATTGATCATTTAATTCTTCAAAATATACTTATTTGAGCAGTTTATTTTGCGGTAAAAGAACGGAAAAAGCGGTATCGGAATGTTGTTAAACAATTCCTATACCGCTTATATTCAACGCTTTAAGCTGTTCGTGTAGCTTTTTGAGCGATTAGTATTCGTCCTCGTTGAAGAGGAAATCCTCTTTTGTGGGGTAGTCGGGCCATAAGTCCTCGATGCTTTCATAAACATCACCCTCATCCTCAATCTCCTGAAGGTTCTCAAGCACTTCGAGCGGAGCGCCAGAACGCATAGCATAGTCGATGAGTTCGTCTTTAGTTGCTGGCCAAGGGGCGTCTTCCAACTTGGAAGCCAATTCAAGTGTCCAATACATAGTCGTAAGTTTTAAATGTCGTACTTTAATATGTTTTTTCTAAGAGCCGCGAGGCACTGTTCTTCATGGATTGCCACCCTGCTCTAACCGATTGCAAAAATAGTAAATTTTGCGTTATTTGCAAGAGATATAGAGTTTTTTTTCGTCTATGGATGAAATAAAGTTTAAATTGAGAGCCAAAACAAAGAAATAGTCAGACAGACGGTTTACATATTGCATCGCGAGCGGGTCTACTCGATACTGGTGCGACATGGCTACCATGCTACGCTCTGCCCTACGTGTCACGGTGCGGCAGATGTGCGACTCTGCTGCTGCAGCGCATCCTCCAGGCAGAACGAAGGTGGTGGGCTCGGGAGTCTGCTGCTGGAGCGTGTCGATAGAGCTTTCGAGCTGTGCGATGTCGGCAGCTGTGAGGTGCGAGCTCATCGTGTAGTCGGGATTCGACAGTTCACCGCCGATATGAAACAGCTGCTGTTGTACGCGTATGAGCAGAGCAGATTCTCGTTCGGGCACGCCGAACGAGAGGAGCAGACCTATATGGGCGTTCAGCTCGTCGAGGTCGCCACACACGGCGATACGTATGTCGTCCTTCGACACACGCTTGCCGCCTACAAGCGAGGTTTGTCCCGCGTCACCATGTCGTGTGTATAGTTTCATAGGCATCGTTCTATTTAATGGTTCTTGTCGATATACTGATGGGGCGTGAAGTCTAAAAGTTTACAATGTAATTAGTCTTGTGGCGGTCGGTATCGAAGAAGGCAATGCCGCAATAATAAAGATCGTAGCTCACACTCACCTTCTCACTCTCTACAAGGCGCTGCCACATTCGCGAAGCCACGGGGTTGGTACAGATATCCTCTACAACGAACACAGACTCCTGGTCAGATTCTGCGAGCGCAATTTCAAGAAAGTCGTCGCAGCCGTCAATCGGACAGATTCTCATAAGACGTGCATTGAGTGCGTCGAGCACCTCATTATAGACATTAAGCACTCGTGTCGCACAGCATCCATGCTTTACGTAATCGGCAAGCAGACTGCTCTCCTCGCTATAATCGACCATCTGCTTAGTACGGCAGAAATTGGAGAGACGGAAATAGAGCTCCATACGCTTTCGCGTCAGCCAATCGAGCGCAGGGTACTTCTTGCGCAAATCATCGTAGGCATAATACGGATAGTGCTCGCTGATGACATAGCGAATGAAACGATATGCCGACGGCGACTGCACCCCGAGACCACGACTGTGTGACATTCGGCGTAGCCAGATGAAATAACGCTTGATTGAATTCATAGATGCTATTGATTTTACTAATACAAAGATATAGATTTATTATTGAATAGCTTTTGTTTATACATGATTTGTAGTATTTTTGTAAGAAATAAATACATTGGAGCTATGGAACAGATATCTACACGACAAGTAAAGGTTCTAAACTACCTTTCAGAACACAACATCCCATTCACCTGCTACAACCACCCCGAAGGCAAAACCATCGAGGAAGCGAAACGATGGTGGAAGGACGATGGCAGCATTCACTGCAAGAACCTCTTCTTCCGCAACCACAAAGGCAACCGCCATTATCTCGTATGCTTCAACTGCGACCATGATCTCGCCATTCACGATCTGGAGCATCTGCTGAAAGAGTCGCTTGTAAGCAAGGGACTGCCTTCATGTGGCAAACTGTCGTTCGCTTCGCCGGAGCGTATGATGAAGTATCTGGGCTTAGAACCGGGCAGCGTCTCACCATTCGGACTCATCAACGATACCAATCATCATGTTCATCTGTTTCTTGACGCAAACCTGCAGCAAGCAGAGACATTGTCATTCCATCCCAACGACTGTCGCGGTACCGTCGTAATAAGTCGACATAACTTCGAGAAATATCTTACAAGCGTTGGCAATACATACGAATACATCAAACTATACTAAATATCTGCAAATACAAATAGGTTGCAGAAAAAATCTACCATATCTTCCAGCAGCGGCACAGCCTATTGGCTTTGAAGTGATTAAAGGCTGGAAGATGCAGGTTGTATCTACCAGGATTTGAAGACATCTACCAGGATCAGGGGGTGCAGCAGTCTCTGCTGCACCAAACAAGCTTCGGTTGGTGCACGTATTGATCAGTTGGTGCACTTGAGACAAGTGCACCCCCTTAAAGTGCACCAACTGAAGGGTACTTCTTAAACAAGGGTGTGTGTCAGGTGTGTCAAAACTATAAAATAGAGGCGGAGGGCTAACTCTCCTATGGATACAAAAAAAGGTCTCCAAAGTCGTTTGACTCTGAAGACCTAAAGTAAAGAAGGCA
>ERZ791902.94-NODE-94-length-73553-cov-34.828825_pt1 | contig 73553 bp, 59 predicted proteins | sample MGYA00510149_ERZ791902 | MGnify/ENA primary metagenome ERZ791902 (study PRJEB30046, sample SAMN00792060) | human gut metagenome | study: EMG produced TPA metagenomics assembly of the A metagenome-wide association study of gut microbiota in type 2...
TATGCGACTGCGTCGCATTCTTCTGCAAACTTAGAGTGAAATCTGTGGGAGAACAATCTCAGCAAGAAGTTCTGTGAATTCTGTGAAATCTGTGGGAGAACAATCTCAGCAAGAAGTTCTGTGAATTCTGTGAAATCTGTGGGAGAATACACGCAGCAAGAAGTTCTGTGTAAATCTGTGAAATCTGTGGGAGAACAGTCTCAGCAAGAAGTTCTGTGTAAATCTGTGGAATCTGTGGGAGAACAATCTCAGCAAGAAGAGTGGCTTCCGTGGGAGAACACACGCAGCAAGAGTGAAATCTGTGGGATAATATCTATAGACTGCGGCGGAGGCCAGAGACCTCCGCTACGGGCAAACCCCACCATTAATATAAACGGGCAAACCTCACCATTATAATATAAATATGTATAGGACAATCAGGACAATAGCCATTGCGCTGTGCGCACTGCTGACAGCGGCGTGCACCGACACCGACTACGAGTATGCGTCGGAGCGCTGCTCCTTCTTCTTCAACAACCAGGTGTATCAGGACGTGACGCTGCAGAGCGCTCTCAACCCACTCTCGCCCGGCGTGTTCTGCAATGTCTACGAGGGCACGGAGAACGGCAGACGCTTCATCTACTTCGTGAGCAACCAGGGACTCAGCAGCAAGAAGGAGCCGGCTGGCGACGACGCACGACGCACATACACGCTCGGCCTGTACAACAAGAGCGGCATCATCGTGGGATACGGCAACCTCGGAACGCCACCGACGTTCTACGTCTACGACAACCAGTGCCCCAACTGCTACGCTGAGACGCAGACAATGGGCTACCGACTGAGGATGAACGACCGAGGCATGGCGGTATGCCCCACATGCAAACGAGAGTACGACCTGAACAACCGTGGCGTGACTGCCAACGGCAAAAAGCTGCTGCGCTATCGCGGCAGCGCCACAGGACCGCTGGGAGTGCTCGTTGTGAACAATTAGGAATTTTGAGTTTTGGTTTTGAATTGTCGGCTACGCCGATGAGGAATTGTTCAATTTTGAATTTTGAGTTCTCCAAGGCTTAGAAAGGCTTAGAGAGGCTTAGGAAGGCTTAGAAAGGCCTTAACAACCCGCCCCGAACAGCCAAAAAGCAGCGAAAAAATGCACAGATACGGGGTGTTTGTGCAGCGAAAAAGCCTTTTTATTAGAAAATATTTGTCTATTTGACAAAAAATTTGTTCCTTTGCATCCGCATTAAATTAGAAATCAATATTATAAACAATTTAAAACATTAAAATTATGTCAGAAATCGAATCAAAAGTAAAGGCTATCATCGTTGACAAGCTCGGTGTAGACGAAGCAGACGTTAAGCCAGAAGCAAGCTTCACAAACGACCTCGGTGCAGACTCTCTCGACACAGTAGAGCTCATCATGGAGTTCGAGAAGGAGTTTGGCGTAAACATCCCTGACGATCAGGCAGAGAAGATCTCTACTGTTGGCGACGCTATCGCTTACATCGAGAACGCAAAATAAATAAACCTTATGGTTTATAGTTTATGGTGTGCACAACCCCATAGCAATCACTCATTGTTATAATTCCATTGTGCACCATAAACCATAAACCATTTTTTTTTGACATTTTTCATTACATGGAATTAAAAAGAGTAGTAGTAACAGGTCTTGGCGCGGTGACTCCGTTGGGTAACAATCCAGAAGAAACATGGAAGAACCTCCTGAACGGCGTAAGTGGCGCAGCACCTATTACATTGTTTGACGCTTCTTCGTTCAAGACACAATTCGCTTGCGAAGTGAAGGACCTTAAGGTCAACGACTACATCGACCGCAAGGAAGCACGCAAGATGGACCGCTACGCACAGCTCGCTATCATCGCAGCAATGCAGGCGGTGCAGGACAGCGGCATGAACCTCGACGAGGAGGATAAGAACCGCATCGGCGTCATCTACGGCGTGGGCATCGGTGGCATCAAGACCTTCGAGGAAGAGGTGGGCTACTGGGCAACACACCAGGAGAACGGCCCGAAATTCAATCCCTTCTTCATTCCGAAGATGATTGCCGACATAGCAGCCGGACACATCTCTATAATGTACGGCTTCCACGGCCCCAACTTCGCCACTACATCGGCTTGCGCTTCTTCGACAAACGCTCTCGCCGACGCGTTCAACCTCATCCGCTTGGGCAAGGCTAACGTGATTGTAAGCGGCGGTGCAGAGGCAGCCATCACACCGGCTGGCGTAGGCGGATTCAACGCTATGCACGCCCTCTCTACACGCAACGACGACCCAGAGCACGCTTCACGCCCGTTCAGCGCATCGCGCGACGGATTCATCATGGGCGAAGGCGCCGGCTGCCTCATACTCGAGGAGCTGGAGCACGCCAAGGCACGCGGAGCGAAGATATACGCAGAGATGGTGGGCGAAGGCATGTCTGCCGACGCTTATCACATCACAGCATCACACCCGGAAGGACTCGGCGCCTGCCTCGTAATGCAGAACGCACTCGAGGACGCTGGCATGAAGCCGGAGGACATCGACTACATCAACGTACACGGCACATCAACACCGGTGGGCGACATTTCTGAGGCTAAGGCTATCAAGCAGGTGTTCGGCGAAGCTGCATACAAACTCAATATCAGCTCAACAAAATCAATGACTGGTCACCTCCTCGGTGCTGCCGGAGCTGTAGAGGCACTCGCATCAGTGCTCGCAGTGAAGAACGACATCATACCGCCGACTATCAACCACGTCGAGGGTGACGAGGATCCGGAAATCGACTACACGCTCAACTACACCTTCAACAAGGCACAGAAGCGCGAGGTACGTGCGGCACTGAGCAACACGTTCGGTTTCGGTGGTCACAACGCATGTGTAATATTCAAGAAATATGCTGAGTAATCTCATCGACAGAATGAAGCTCCCTTTCCGCAAGGACAAGGAGCTTTATTTGTCTTTACGCAAAATCATCGGATTCTACCCGCACGACATAAGCTACTACAAGCTCGCACTGATGCACAAGAGCATGTACAAGCGCAACGCAAAGGGTAAACCCGTGAACAACGAACGACTGGAGTTCCTCGGCGACGCCGTGCTCGACGCCACCGTGGGCGACATCGTATACCGCCACTTCCCCGGAAAACGCGAGGGCTTCCTCACCAACACACGATCGAAGCTCGTACAGCGCGACACGCTGAACAGACTGGCGCAGGAGATGGGCATCAACCAACTCATTCTCTCAAGCGGACGGTCGCAGTCGCACAACTCATACATGGGAGGCAATGCCTTCGAGGCGCTCGTCGGAGCCATCTACCTCGACAGAGGATACGACGCCTGCATGGAGTTCATGCGCAAACGAATACTGGCACAAATGATAAACATCGACAAGGTTGCTTATAAGGAGGTGAACTTCAAGAGCAAGCTCATCGAATGGAGCCAGAAGAACCGTGTGCGCATCGACTTCAAGTCGATTCTCGAAGAGAAGGACAAGACCGGATCGCCCGTGTTCGTCTACCGTGTGACGCTCGAAGGCGTGGAGGGATGCGAAGGAAAGGGCTATAGCAAGAAGGAAAGCCAGCAGCTGGCGTCGAAGCTGACGCTGGAGAAGCTGCGCCGCGAACCGCAATTCATCGACCTGGTGTTCGCCGCCAAGACCGACCGCACGAAGATGGAGGAGGAACCAGTGGAGAACGTGCCCTCAACAGAACAACCCGACGACTTCATCGTGGTGAGCTCGGGAATGGAGGGAGAAGGGGTTTATAATGAGGATGGCTGCTCTAACGAGGCTGGCTCTTCTAGTAAGCCTAGCTGTTCTAGAGAAACTAGCGGTTCTAGTAAACCTAGCTCTTCTAGCAAGCCTAGCTCTTCTAGTAAGCCTAGTTCTCCTAGAGAACCTAGCTCTCCTAGAGAAACCAGCTCTCCCAGCAAGCCCAGCTCTCCTAAAGACTCCAAGGCTAAGCGCAACCGCCGCTCGCCGATGTACCGCAAGGACGAGGCAGCAGCCGAAGCTCTCGACACCGCTTCTGCGAAGACAGCAGCGCCAGCAAAGACAGAGGCTTCAGCCAAGGCAGCGCCCGTTTCTTCGGGCCTCACCCCCGCCGACCTCGACCTCTCTGACGAAGACTTCGACCTCAGCCATATCTCGGCGAGAGAACAGAGCCGCGAGGAGATAATCGCTGCTGCAGAAGCCGCAGCGTTCGGAGAAGAATAAAACGTTATTATCCGTAGCGGGTGTGTCAAAACTCGCATTAATTGAGTTTTTAACAACCTCAGCATCAAGCATAACGGTAATTATTATAAGAATGTTAGCACGATTGCTTGCTGCGGAGGCCGGAGACCTCCGCTACGGATAAAACGTATCTCACCACAACAACACCTACAACATCTATCACCACCTCAACATAACAACATCTATCACCACCTCAACATCTCACCATAACAACATCTATCACCACCTCATTCTACCTTTTTTATACAAAATTAACCCTTGTAATGCACACGCAACAAGGTTTTTATTTAATTTTGCAACAAAATACTTACGACTATGAAGAAATTATTACTTGCAACATTGCTTTTGCTCGGTATCGTAACTACCGCAAGCGCACAGCTGCCGAAAGTGATGCTTAAGAGCATCGACGGCAAGTCAGTGTCTACAGACACACTCTCAAACAACGGCAAACCGTTCATCATCGACTTCTTTGCAACATGGTGCAAGCCCTGCAACCGCGAGCTCACCGCCATCAGCGAGGTGTACGATGAGTGGCAGGAAGAGACTGGCGTGAAGGTTATCGCCGTGTCTATCGACCAGGCACAGAACATCAACAAGGTGAAGCCGCTCGTAGACAACCACGGCTGGCAGTATGAGGTTCTGCTCGACCCGAACAGCGACTTCAAGCGCGCGCTCGGCATACAGACCATCCCTTACGTTATCGTTTGCGACGGCAACGGCAAGATTGTGTCTAAGCACAACGGATATACCGAGGGTGCTGAGGAAGAGCTTATTGAGGAAGTACGCAAGCTTGTGAACAAGTAAACGAGTTGACATGTTGACATATTGATATGTTGACGTGTTAGCAGTTATCACTCCCACCAACAACCCTAACAACATTAATATGAACAAGAAGCTTACGCTCGTTCTCGCTGCCCTCAGTCTGTCGGCAGCCACAGCGAGCGCACAGACCATAAAGGTAGCAAAAGACTACGACGTACAGATTACGGGTAGCCTGCAGACCGACTTCCTCGTTCCGCAGGAAGACAACAAGATTGGTACGGGAACCTACGACGACAAGGTGCTGAACAACACCTACGCTGAGGTTCACGCCCTCTCGAAGTACGTAGACGCCGGCGTGCGTCTTGAATATCTCGACCATCCGCTCCCAGGCTTTGACAAGGACTTCAAAGGCTGGGGTGTGCCGTTTTATTACATCAAGGGCAAAATGAAGAACGCCGAGCTCACACTCGGTAACTTCTACGAGCAGTTCGGCTCGGGCTTCATTCTCCGCACATACGAGGAGCGCTCGCTTGGCATCGACAACTCGCTGCTCGGCGGTCGCGTCATGGTGCGTCCGTTCAAGGGCGTGCAGGCAAAGGCTGTAGTAGGCACACAGCGCCGCTATTGGGACACACAGTCGCTCATAGCAGGTGCCGACCTCGAGCTCAGCGTGTCAGAGTGGTCGCAGAAGATGCAGCAGTCGGGCACTAACCTCACGCTCGGTGCATCGTGGGTCGTAAACCACCAGCACCAGAAGGAGGACATCTACGCCGACGCCACACACAAGCTGCGCTTCGTAGAGAACACCAACGCCTTCGACGTGCGTGCCAACCTGCAGAAGGGCGGATTCAGCATCCTCGGCGAATACGCACAGAAGACCGAAGACCCGACGTTCGACAAGAACTTCCCGTATATCTACCGCAAGGGCTACGTGACGATGCTCTCTACATCCTACTCGCAGCGCGGCATGAGTATCCTCTTGCAGGCAAAGCGTTCGGACAACATGAACTTCCGCTCACGCCGCACAGAGAGCGGCACAGCAGGCTTCATCAACCACCTGCCGGCGTTCGCCATGCAGCAGACATACGCCTTAGCTTCGCTCTACCCCTACGCCACACAGCCTAACGGCGAGTGGGCTTATCAGGCAGAGTTCGGCTACAAGTTCAACCGCAAGACATTCCTCGGCGGCAAGTACGGCACAAGCGTGAAGCTCAACTTCTCGCACATCCGTGCCATCGAGAAGAACGTACACAACGGCGGCACACCGGGCACAGACGGCTACGGTTCGCCTTTCTGGAAGAGCGGCGAGAAGTACTACCAGGACATCAACGTGCAGATTGAGAAGAAGCTCACCAAGGACTTCAAGCTCAACCTCATGTACATGAACCAATACTACAACAAGACCGTCGTTGAGGGCGAGGGCGGCATGATTCACTCTGACATCTTCGTGGCTGAGGGTAAGTACCGCTTCAACAAGAAGATTACGCTGCGCGGCGAGGCTCAGTATCTGAGCACAAAGGACGACCAGGGCGACTGGTGGTTCGGCTTGCTCGAGCTTTCCGTTCTGCCCAACTTCATGTTCACCATCAGCGACCAGTACAACGGTGCGGAGCACTACTATACATCTACCGGCGCCATCGACGAGTCGAAGGGCTCACATGCAGAGCACTACATCAACGGCTCTGTCACCTACACTCACGGTGCACACCGTCTGCAGGTGGGCTACGGCAAGACACGCGCAGGCTACAACTGCTCGGGTGGCGTATGCCGCTACGTGCCGGCAAGCAAGGGTGTGACAGTATCATACAACTTTAACTTCTAAAGCCACTATTATGAAACTGAAGAATATATTGTTAGGCGCAGCAAGCGCCATCGCCATTTTCGCAACAGTGGCATGTCAGGAAGTAGATCCCAACGACCGACTCATCTACGTGAAGCCGGCTGAGGTGGAACGCGCAGTGCTCATCGAGGACTACACCGGTCAGGAGTGTGTCAACTGCCCTAACGGCACAAACGCCATCAACAATATCGTTGAGACTTACGGTGAGAAGAACGTTATCGCAGTGGGCATACACAGCGGTCCGCTCGCATCAAAGGGCAAGACCTCGTTGGCAACCAAAATCGGCGACGAGTACTACAAGCATTGGGACAGCCAGAGCAAGCTCGGACAGCCGTGGGCGCTCATCAACCGCGCCACAGCTCCTAATCAGGACTATAACACTTGGGCAAGCTACGTAGGTGCGCTCATCTCGAAGAAGGCTGCGCTCTCGCTCAGCGTCAACAATATTTATGACGCTACTTCGCGCAAGCTCACCATCGACGTAAAGGCTTTCGGCACCGACGGCAATACGACAGGCAAGCTGCAGGTGTGGCTCATTGAGGACGGTATCGTAGCTAAACAGAAGATGCCCAATGGCAAAATCAACAAAGAGTATGTACACAACCACGTATTCCGCGATGTAGCCAACGGCACTTGGGGCGAAGACGTAACCGTGAAGGAGGGCGAGACCACAGAAAAGCAGTACGACTACACGCTGCCCGAGAAATGGAACGCCGAGAAGGTATCGGTAGTGGCTTTCGTTTACGACAACAACGAGGTGCAGCAGGTTACTAAGAAGGCTGTCTTCGCAGAAACCGCTGCTGAATAAACATATTCTGTTTGAGGTTGTACGGAAAGACCGCACAACCTCAAACAATTCTTTTAACAAACCATTGATACCTAACGCTAATTTAAAAAACAGAATAATATGAAGAAAATCTTTACACTTTGCTTTGCTCTCTTCTCTGCTGTGGCAATGTTCGCGCAGGAGACTAAGGGCATGTTTGAATTCGCTACGGCAGACGGTACTGTTGTACCAAGCGGAACAGTAATAACAAAATCGGACGTCGAAGACTTTACAGAGCCTGAAGATGGATATGATACCAAACAAATCTCAACAGGTCTATTCGTAAAACCTATTAAGACAGACTTGAAAGGAGAGAAGATCTGCGTGAAGTTGCGTCTTAACGTAGAAAGAATCGACAATGGCAGCATCGCATTTTGTCTGCTTGGCAACTGCAAGAACGCTTCAGAAAAAGGAGAATTTGAATCTAACGGCGGTTTCGTAGACAAACTCGACGACCTTGCAACCGAATGGATGATTGGCTATGACGAAGAAACCGGAAAGGCAATGTACGGAGAAGCTAAAGCTAAGCTCACATTGGTAGCTTGCCGCAAGGTATCTCAGGGCAAGGACAAGTTTGGCGTAGAGCATTTCAAATACGAGGATGTAGGCGATTGCTCAACCATAACAGTGCACTTCATTTACAACGAGAAGTCTACCGGCATCAACGGCATCAGCAACGCAGACGCTACAGTAGTGGCACGCTACGCAGCAGACGGCACACGCCTCTCAGCTCCACAGAAGGGCTTGAACATCGTAAAGCTCTCTAACGGCAAGACCGTGAAATACATTAAATAAAAGAATAAGTTTTAACAATTCAGAAAGGATCAAAATCATGAAAAAATTCCTGCTTTCTGCTTTTGCGATGCTGTTGGCTCTCACAGCCGGCGCGCAGAACTTCACAGTAGAGAAGTCACTGAACCCGCAGGGCGTTCAGGCACCGGCTTTCGGCGCATTCAAGGCTCCTGCGAAGGCTAACCTCGCTGCCAACCAGCGTCTCGTAGGCTACTTCGACACCGACGATTGCGACAACTACGTAGGCGTTCCAAGATTCACCGGCAGCAACAAGGTAGCCATTGAGCTTACAGCAGACGACCTCGCTCCCTACTACGGCAAGAAGATTGCCGGCGTACGCTTCAATCTGGGTCAGGGCGAAACATCTACCGGTGTATTCGTACAGAACCTGACGCTCGAAAACGGTCAGATTGTTGATATGGCAGACGTCGCTACTTCTGACAAGAGCGTTACATCAGCAGCAGGCGCAACAAACACCGGCGAATGGCATGAGGTGATGTTCGACAACAAGGTAGAACTGAGTTCTTCTTTCCAGAACTTGTTCGTAGGCTTCAACTACAAGCAGACATCAAGCAACTACCCTATCGGCGTTAACTCTAAGGTTGAAGGTCCGTTCTTCATGTACGCTAACATCCCGTCTTCGCAGGGCGGTAAAGGCGCTGCTTGGTACCAGTTCCAAAGCGGCGGCATGGGTCTCGCTATCCAGCTTATCGTAGAGGGCGATTTCGGACAAAACAATGTACAGCCTCTCGACTTCGGCAACGTAATGGTTGCAAAGGGCAAGACAAAGAACGTAGCTATAAGCTTCAGAAATCTCGGTTCTAAGTTCACAAGCATCGACTACACCATCTCTCTCGACGGCAAGGCAGGCGCTGAGCAGCACCTCGACTTCGGCAAGGACTTCGGTTTAGGCGGTACACACACCGTAGAGATTCCGTTTGCTGCAACTTCTGAGATTGGCAAGAACGCTGTTACACTCACCGTAACAAAGGTGAACGGCGCAGAGAACGCATGCGCTATTAAGACAGCTACCGGTACACTCTATACAGTAGAAAAAGAGTTCGTGAAGAGATCAGTAGTAGAACAGTTCACGGGTACTGGTTGTGGCAACTGTCCGAGTGGTCACGTTGCTATGCATAACATGCATAATCTTTATGGCGACCAGTTCATCGGCATCGCTCTGCACCAGTTCAACCAAAGCGACCCGATGTACAACATCTCATACGATTTGGGTTTCACGGGTGCTCCACAATGTATGGTAAACCGATCAAGTGGTGTATTGGCACCATATGAGCAAATGCCAGAAGTGCTCAAGGCTTCTCTGAACGAGATTGCTCTGGCAGAAGTAACTGTAGCCGGTACATTCGCAGATGAGGATACAAAGGTCAACGCAACAGCCTCAGTAGAGTCGTTGGTAGCAGGCGACTACGATATTGCATTCATGCTTACAGCAGATGGTCTAACCGGCAAGACAACCTCATGGAAGCAGCATAACTACTTCTGCAAGGGCGGCAGTAGATACAACTCGCAAGCAAGCATGCCTGACGATCTTAAGTTCCTGTGGGATAAGGGTTCATCATATTACGAGACATACAACGATGTGCTCATCTCAAGCTCTTACGTAAACAACAACAACAAGGCGACACTGCCGACACTTGTTGCATACGGCACAGTAAATTCAGAGTACTCACTCAAGATGCCGACAAAGGTTGCTCTGAAGAAGGCACTCAAGCTTAACCAGGTTTACGTTGTTGCACTGCTCCTCGACAAGAAGACCGGCGCTATCGTCAATGCAGGCAGAGCTCGTGTTACCGGTTCTACCGGCATCGAGAACGTAAACAACAGCTCTGAGGCTACCGTTGTGGCTCGCTACAACGTGAACGGCGTTCAGATTGCAGCTCCGGTGAAGGGCATCAACATCGTTAAGATGTCTGACGGCACAACCCGCAAGGTGCTCGTTAAGTAATCGGCGAAGCAGTTATAAAGCAACAGAACAGCTTATATAAATGAATATTAAGGCGTTGCCCTCAGCGGGCAGCGCCTTTTTTGTTGCATTTGTTTTGTAGAGTCAGCAGTTTGCAGTAACTTTGCAGAAAGAATCATTAGGGGGTGCCTTCAGGGGGTGCACTTGTCTCAAGTGCACCAACAGAGTAAGAAGTGCGCCAACAAAGCAAGAAGTGCACCAACAAAGCAAGAAGTACATCAGTAGAGCTACGTTGGTGCACTTGAGACAAGTGCACCCCCTAAACTGCACCAACAGAGCAAGAAGTACACCAGTAGAGCTACGTTGGTGCACTTTAGACAAGTGCACCCCCTGAGAGGCACCAACAGAGCAAGAAGTGCACTAATAGAGCTACGTTGGTGCACTTCTTGCTCTGGCAAGCGGCAAAGCCGAGCGGAGACAAGTGCACCCCCTGAAAGGCACCAACAGAGCTACGTTGGTGCACTTGGGACAAGTGCACCCCCTAAAGACACCCCCTAAAGACGCCCCCTAAAGGCACCCTTGAAGGTAGCTAATAAACTCTAAAACAAATTACACAGAAATACAATGGAATGGATTGACAGTCTTTTCACCATACACTCAGCAGTACAGACGCTGGTAGTGCTGGCGCTGATCATCAGCGTGGGCATGGCGCTGGGCAAGTTGCGCATCCGCGGCATCTCGCTCGGCGTGGCGTTCGTGTTCTTCATGGGCATCGTGGCGGGCAGCCTCCACTTCACTGCCGACGAGCAGATGATCAGCTTCGCCGAAACCTTCGGCCTCTCCCTCTTTGTCTACGCCCTGGGTCTGCACGTAGGTCCTAACTTCATAGGCATGATGCGCCACGACGGTGCGTCGCTCAACGGCTGGGGCTTGGGCGTCATAGTGCTCGGCACCGTGATGGCGCTCTCGCTGTGCCTCGTGCTGCCTATCAGCATCCCCGACATGGTGGGCATCCTCTGCGGTGCTACAACCAATACGCCGGCGCTCGGTGCGGCTCAGCAGGCGCTTGCCACACAGCATATATCGAGCAGCGGCGCCGCATTGGGCTGTGCCGTGACCTATCCGCTGGGCGTAGTGGGCGTCATCTTCGCTATGATACTGCTGCGCAAGTTCCTCGTGCGCAAGGAAGACCTTGAACGCTGCCAAAGCTCTGACGACGACAGCACATACGTCGGACAGTTCATCTGCGTCAACCCCGCCATCTCTGACAAGACGATAGCGCAGATATCGCAGTCGACCCACCGCCACTTCATCATCTCGCGCATCTGGCGCAACGGAAAGGTTATCGTTCCGATGGCACAGACCGTGATGCAGCACGGCGACAACGTGCTCGTGGTGACCAACCGCGACGAGGTGGCTGCCATGAACATCCTCTTCGGCGAGCATGTGAAGAAAGACTGGAACCGCGACAAGATAGACTGGAACGCCATCGACTCGTCTGTGGAGAGCCGCGTGATAGTGATGACGCGCAGCCGTCTGAACGGCAGAACGCTCGGCTCGCTGCACATGCGCGAGACATACGGCGTGAACGTGTCGAGAGTGATGCGCGGCGACATCAAGCTGCTCGCAACTGATACGCTCCACTTGCAGTACGGCGACCGCGTCACCGTCGTGGGCACACCCGAAGACATCGACCACGCAGAGGCGTTCCTCGGCAACGCCGTGACGGGCCTCAACGAGCCTAACCTCGGCGCCATCTTCTTCGGACTACTCTTGGGTCTGGCGCTCGGCATGATTCCTATCACCATACCGGGCATGAGCGCACCCGTGAAGCTCGGCATTGCCGGCGGTCCTATCATCATGGGCATCATCATCGGTTCGCTCGGCGCACGCATACACCTCATCACCTACACCACACGCTCGGCGTCGCTGATGCTGCGCAAGATGGGACTCTCGCTCTATCTCGCCTGCCTCGGACTCGTAGCCGGCAAGGACTTCCTCGGCACCATCATACGTCCAGAGGGTCTCATGTGGGTAGGCATCGGCTTGGTGCTCACCATGCTGCCGCTGCTCATCGTGGGCGCTATAGCGCTGAAGACGCGCAAGTTCGACTTCGGCACCATCTGCGGTCTGCTCTGCGGCGCAATGGCTAACCCGATGGCGCTCAGCTACGCCAACGACACAATCCCTGGCGAACGCGCCGCCGTGGCTTATACCTCGGTATATCCACTCGGCATGTTCATCAGAGTGATCATAGCGCAAGTAATAATAATGTTCATGGTATAAAACTCAAAACACATAAATGCAAAACCCTCCCGATTACCGTCACGACACCGTGCTGCCACTCCCTATGGAGGTGACGGCGAACGCTTGGGCTGTAGACGCAGCCTGCTCGGGCAATCCCGGCCCGATGGAGTATCAGGCTATCGACCTCGCCACCGGAGCGCAGGTGTTCCACTTCGGACCCGTACACGGCACTAACAACATAGGCGAGTTTCTCGCCATCGTACACGCCTTGGCGCTGCTCGACAAGCAGGGCGTAACGGGCAAGACGATATATTCCGACTCGCACAACGCCATTCTGTGGGTGCAGAAGCGCCAGTGCAAGACCAAGCTCGAGCGTACACCGCAAACCGAACAGCTCTACCAGATAATAGCACGCGCCGAGACATGGCTGCGCACCCACCAGATAGTGAACCCCGTGGTGAAGTGGGAGACGAAGCGATGGGGCGAGGTGCCTGCCGACTTCGGACGCAAGGGGTAGCACCACCACCGTTTAAAACCTAAAACCTATGCTATACGCCATATATTTCATCTACGGACTGTGCGTCATGTTCTACTTCATGATGTCGTGGCTCTTCTACCGCAAGGACAAGAAGCTGCTATCGCGCCTCGTCACGGTGCTTATGTTCGTCCTCGGCTTGCAGTGTCTGAAAGACCTTTTCTTCATTAAGCCGATTACCGAACTCGATGAGATAGACTGGATGGTAGTGACGGCTGCCGACATGATAGTCGTGCCGCTTTATGCCTTCGCGCTCATAGAGCTGTGCAGCCCTACGAGCCTCACACGCCGCACAATCGTATTTCATGAACTGTTGTTCATCGTGCCGTTTGTGCTTCTGTCGTTCACAAGAGACGTTGTATTATATTATGCCATGGTGCTTGAGGCTGCCGTATACGGCACAAGCTACTTTATATGGACAGCATTCGCCATCCCCAAGTACAACGCCCAACTGAAGCTGCGCTTCTCCTACACCGAGAACATCAACCTGGGCTAGCTTCGCGCCATCCTCTTCTCGTTCACCTTCTTTCTTCTTATATGGATTGTCGACTGCATGCACGTAAACTATGCACTCGAGGCTCTTTATATGGTCTGCTCGCTGGTGATGTGGATGTTCATAAGCTACTACATCTACAAGCACGAGTCGGTGCTCGACGAGCTCTCCGACCTTGCCGAAGGCGGCAGCGAGGAGATGCCTGCACCTGCCGAAGCCAGCGACACGGAGATGTCGGAGATTGGTAAGCGCATCAGCACGCTGTTCGACAAAGACCTAATCTTCCTCAACCCCAACCTCAAGGTGTCTGACATCGCTACCGAGATAGGCACCAACCGCACGTACGTCAGCGCCTTCTTCAACCGCGAGGCTGAGTGTACGTTCTACGATTACGTCAACAAATACCGCATCGACTATGCCTGCAACCTGCTCCTCAACTCGGAGGAGAACATCGTGCAGATAGCAGAGAAGTCGGGATTCAACAGTTCGCAATCGTTTATTCGCGTTTTCAGCAAGATAAAAGGCACTTCACCCACAAAATATCGCAAGGAAGAAAACGTTTGAACCCCAACGTGTTAGAAAAGTTGTTAATAGATTTTTTACGTTTTGACAACTCTGTTTATCCTTTGTGAACGATAAATTGAGAGTTTGGTAACAAGAGTTTTTAGATCGTGCGCTAACTTTGCAATCGAAACCTAAAGACAAGAAATAGTTACTAACATTAATAACTTTAACTAACACAAAACTTATGAAGATAATCAAGCTCATGGCACTGGCTGCCATCCTTATGCCACTGTTGTTCTCTTGCTCAGGTGGCGGTTCATCCGCAGGTATGCTCGGACAGCTCCCCGACAAGTACGCACAGTTTACTGAAGAGAAAGCCGAACTGAAGAAGGAGGCTGAGAACATCAAGACAGAAGCCGACAAGAAACGCTTCCTCGAAAAGTCGGAGAAGCTCAACAAGAAGTGGAAGGAGAAGCTGGAAGCTACAGCAAAGGACCTCAACGGTAAGCCTATCGAGTTCGCCGAGTCGCAGTTTGAGGTGACGTCGCCCGTATCTCTCGAGTTCGAGGAGTTCTCAAGCGAGTCGGCTCTCACACCCAGGTTCAAGGTGAACGGCGAGGCGAAGGCGGCTTCCGACATCACCATCGACCAGAAGTACTACTACTCTACCGAGAACGTATACATCACCGGCTACGACGCCGAAGGCAAGCAGGTGTACAAGGCAAAAGTGGGCAGCGTAGAGGTGCAGGACGCCGACGGCAAACAGCTCGTGAAGGCTGGCACACCGGTGAAGTTCGACAAGCTCGGTTTCGGCAAGGCGGACGTTGAAGGCAGCAAGCTGGCTAAGAGCTACAAGCTCGAAATGGTAAGATAAGCGATTGAATGGCGGAGAAACACTCCGCCACTACCATCACAAAAACTATTAACATAAACCGATACACCCCATAAAACTAAATACTATGGACGAATTGATTAAAACCGTAAGACAGAACAAGACATCTATTGTCATAGCTCTCGCTATACTCATGTTCGTAGCGTTCGGCTTCTGTCCAGCCATCGACGTGGCAGGCAAGGCGAAGATCAACGGACTGAAGGTGCTGTTCGAAGGCAGCGGACTCGGTTTCTCACGATTCCTCTCCGTTCTGATATTCCTGGCTCCAATGTTCGTCGTGCTCAACAAGTCGGTTAACTTGAAGCTGACGGGCAAACTGAGCGAGCACTTATGCACGCTGTGCTTCGTGGCTGGCGTCGTGCTCTGTCTGCTTTTCGCCGTTGCTCTGCCCTCTGGCATCTCTCTCTCTTGGGGCAGTTGGCTCTATATGCTCATATCACTGCTCGGCATAGGCGTATGCCGCATAGATATATTCACTAAAAACTAGCTTAACGAATGAATAGGATCACAAGGCGCATTCTCCATTTAGTAGTGTGGGGGTGCGCCTTTTTTGTTTTTGCAGCCGCCGCATGGGTCGGCTTCTGCTGGCTTAAACGACCTCCGTATCTCGTGCCCGACACGTCGGCGTTCGCCACGGGCGACGTGTTCTTCAGCGTGGGCGACGCATGGGAGTCGGTGGCTGTGCGTGCGCTCTCGGGCTACACTTCGTTCGAGGTGTGCGACTCTACCCCATCGCATTGCGGCATCGTCATACGCTATGCCGACGGCGTGCGTCTGGCGCATGCGTCTACGGTGGCTAAGAAGGTGGTGATGGAGACGCCGGAGGAGTATCTGCGCAAGAACGGGTCTTACTGCATCTACGCCCGCAAGGCGCCCTGCGCGGTGGATACGGCTGCCGTGAGGCGCACGGTGGAGGCGCTGGTGGAGCAGCAGGTGCCGTTCGACTTCAACTTCGACCACTCCTCGGCGAAGGCGCTCTACTGCACCGAATTCGTGGTGCATGTGCTCGAGCAGAACAATTGTTTCTGCTTCTCTCGATTGCGCAAAAGAAACTATATGTATCCTAACGATGTGCTGAAAATTATCTCGACGCGTTAGAATATTCTCCCACAGATTGCACGGATCAGCACAGATTGTTAGGGTGCGCACCCATCCGTAGCGGAGGTCTCCGGCCTCCGCAGCAAACAATAACACTAATTATTATAACGAACACGAATAACACGAATAACACGAATACCGACTTGCTGCGTATATTCTCCCACGGATTGCACGGATCGTCACAGATGCTGCTAACTTCAGGGGGTGCACTTGTCTCAAGTGCACCAACCGAGCAATGTTGATATACCTCTTGCTACATTGGTGCACTTGAGACAAGTGCACCCCCTGAAGTTTGCATCCGTGAAATCTGTGGGAGAATATTCTCAGCAGAAGGTTCTGTGAAAATCCGTGAAATCTGTGGGAGCCTCTTCCCGAGCAATAGGTTCTGTGCCGATCCGTGGAATCTGTGGGAGACAAGTGCACCCCCTAAAGGTAGCTTGACAACTTAGAAGTTGCAGTTGATGACGGCATTGACGAGCTTCCGACCCATTACGTCGTGCTCTCCGGAGCGGTCTACGCCGGCGAAGTCCATCATTACGAGGCCCGTTGTCATGCGACCTTTGATGAGGTTGGCGAGGAAAGCGTTGGTATCGGCGGCGTTGGCGCGGTAGCCCTCACTGGTAGAAACCGGTTCGGCGGTATACTCCGTTGAGGTGTATTTGAAGCCCGAGGTGTGGTTGATGAACCACATATTGGGGTACTTCGCTGCCACCTCCGCACTGTTCGCCACGCGCAGCAGGCGCTCTATGGCTGCGAGCTTCGCCGTTGTGCCGCCCTCCCACGTCATGTTGTAGAAGTCCTGCACGCAGAGCACACCCTTCATGGCATATCCGCGCATGGTGGCAGGCTGCTGCCAGTCGACAGCGGCGTCGAAGCGCCATCCGTCGATATATCCGCCGCGCGGTGTGGGTCGGTAGGTGTCGCGACTGAGCACGAGTATGCGACCGCGCAACTGTCCTACGGTGAGGTCTGGACGGAAGTCGACGAGCAGGTCGCTGTTTTCAGCCAGCGCATAGTCGACCATCGCCTCCCAGTGCGATCCGTCGCGGTGCGACGAGCGTTCGTGCTGCATGATGATGATGGCGAACTCGGAAGGATGCGCCGCAAGCGAGTCGCGCAGCACGTCGAACACGCCGTTGAAGGTCTGCTGTGTGGCAAACTCGCCGTGGTATATCTGCAGCGTGCGCTTCGGCTGGTTGTCGTCCTTATGGTGCTTGCGATACTTCGCGTTAGGGTCTTTCGCGGGCTGCGTGGTGAGCACGTCGGGGCGCAGGTCGAAGGCGCGCACGCCAACCGCCCACTGCGCACTGATGTCCAACTGCTGTGTGCAGGCGATATAGTTGCCCGCCAGCGTGTCCTGCGCGACGAAGCCGTAGCCTGTGCAGGCGTCGTGGGTTCCGGGGATGGAGAGACGGCACACGCGGCGGTCGTCGTCGATGCGAGAGAGCCAGTCGGATGCGTATGTGGTGGTGATGGCTGCCAAGGAGAGCAGCAGAGAGAGGAGGAGTTTATGCATAATGTTGAGATGGTGAGGTTGTGAGATGTTGAGATGGTGTGATGGTGAGATGTTGAGATTTGTTGTGGGTGTTTTTGCAAATTTACAAAAACATATTTAATAATGTGAGTCCTTCAGGAATTTTTATTATCACAGCTGTACCACGCAGCCTAACTTCTGCGAAATCTGTGGATTCCGTGGAGGACCTACGCACCCTAACCATCTGTGCAGATCAGTGAAATCTGTGGGAGAATATCAATATTCCCACGGAATCCACTCACACAGAACCTTCTTGCTGAGAAGAGCCTTCCGCAGATTGCTGCTATCTAAGTGAGTTCGCAGAATGACAAAAAAAAAGGACGACACGAATCACTCGCACCGGCCTCTCAAAGAATAATGTTACATTAATAATTTTGAATCATGCAAAAACTGCAATTGGTCCAAAAAATAATAACATAATCTTTACCTTAAAATCTATCAAACTACTAACCTAATGAAAAAACATTGCATTCTCTCGAACACGTTGCAAAGATAATAATTTGTGTACGACCACACAAGAAATTTGAAAGTTTTTTATTCAAATTAAGAATAATTTGACATATATCAAGCCGATTGGCTTTCTTCGGTAGGTTTTCAGCATCTTCATCCACGGATGACACGCCCTCCTCATATGGTTAGCAATCCGTTTAATCAGCTGTTAAATCTTCGCAGCCTAAATCCGTTCAATCCGTTGTTGATTCTACGCAGCCAACGAGATTTTTAACAACGGATTCACTTGCTGAAAATATTAACACCGGATTAAACGGATTCACTTGCTGAAAACATTAACACCGGATTAAACGGATACTATTTTCAGGGGGTGCACTTGTCTCAAGTGCACCAACCGAACAAGAACGGATTGTCTGCTTGTGAAATTTAACAACGGATTGAACGGATTAAACGGATTAGATGGGTGCGTAATATTAACAACGGATTGAACGGATTAAACGGATGCGTTGGATGCGTAATATTAACAACGGATTGAACGGAGACTATTTTCAGGGGGTGCAGCAGTCTCTGCTGCTCCAACCGAGCAAGAACGGATTGTCTGCTTGTGAAATTTAACAACGGATTGAACGGATTAAAGCGGATTAGATGGGTGCGTAATATTAACAACCTAAATCCGATTAATCCGTTGTTAAATATCTCAAGCAGCAGGAATCCGTTTAATCCGATTAATCCGTTGTTAAATATCCTAAGCAGCAGGAATCCGGTTAATCCGATTCTTGCTTGGTTGGTGCACTTGAGACAAGTGCACCCCCTAAAAAAATCCGTTTAATCCGTTGTTAAATATCCCAAGCTGTAGGAATCTGTTCAATCCGATTCTTGCTTGGTTGGTGCACTTGAGACAAGTGCACCCCCTAAAAGTGCGCCCCTAAAAGTGCACTCCCTAAGAGGAGAATCTTGCGGCGCCAACGAAGATTATGCGCGAAAACTCGGAGAATGTGGCGGTATAAGTGTAACTTTGCAGGAGAAAAGAGAAAACGATATGGAAACACTGAAGGAAAAGACAGCGAAGGGCCTGCTCTGGGGCGGCCTGAATAGTGGCGTGCAGCAGGTGGTGGGCCTCGCGTTCGGCATCGTGCTCGGACGACTGCTCTCGCCGTCCGACTACGGCATGATGGCGATGATAAGCATCTTCTCGCTCGTGGCGACGGCGCTGCAGGACAGCGGCTTCCGCACGGCGCTCACCAACCTTAAGGACCCGCGACCGGAGGACTACAACTCGGTGTTCTGGTTCAACATCATCGTGGCGACCACGCTCTACGCCGCACTCTTCCTCGCCGCACCGCTCATCGGCGACTACTATCACACGGAGCGCGTAGTGCCGCTCTGCCGCTACGCCTTCCTGAGCATCATCATCGCCTCGTTGGGCACGGCGCAGTCGGCTTACCTCTTCAAGCATCTGAAGGCGAAGCAGCAGGCAGCCGCCGGCGCCATCGCCGTCATCTCGTCGAGCCTCGTGGGTGTGGGCATGGCGTTTGCGGGCGCAGCCTACTGGTCGCTCGCCACGCAGGGACTGGTATACGTGTCTATCAACACCTTCTTCCAGTGGCACTACTCGCCGTGGCGCCCCACGCTGCGCGGCATCTCGTTCGAGCCGGTGCGCCGCATGTTCCGCTTCTCGTGCAAGATACTCGCCACGACGATTATGACGCACGTGAACAACAACGTGCTCAACATCCTGCTGGGCCACTACTTCTCGCCGCGCGACACGGGCAACTACAACCAGGCGTATCAGTGGAACACGAAGTGCTACTCGCTGGTGCAGAGCATGGTGGCGCAGGTGGCGCAGCCGGTGCTCGTGAGTCTGGGCAACGAGCCTGGGCGCCAGACCGACGTGTTCCGCAAGATGATGCGCTTCACGGCGTTCATCGCCTTCCCGCTGCTACTGGGCTTCGGACTGGTGGCTAAGGAGTTCATCGTGCTTGCCATCGGCGAGAAATGGCTCGCCTCGGCTGCGCTGATACAGATACTGTGCGTGGCGGGCGCAACGATGCCCATCGCCACGCTGTTCTCCAACATGATTATCTCGAAGGGCCGCTCGGGCACATTCTTCTGGTGTACGTTCTCGCTGGGCGTGGTGCAGATAGGCGTTATGATGATGCTCTGGCGTCAGGGCATCACGCGCATGGTGGAGGCTTACACGGCGCTCAACGTAGTGTGGCTCGGCGTGTGGCTCTTCTTCGTGCGCCGTCTCACGGGTTACGGCCTGCGCATGTTCATGCGCGACGTGATGCCGTTCGCTATTGCTGCCGCCGCCGTGATGAGCGCCGTCCATTACGCTACGCTCTCTATCAGCAACCTCTGGCTGTTGCTCGGCACGCGTTTCGTGCTCGCCGTAGCGCTTTATTATGCGGTGATGAAGGTGGCAAGGGTGAAGATACTGGCGGAGTGCGAGGCATTTGTACGCAAACACGGATAGCATAGAGTGTGATGGTGTTACAGCAATGTGGTAACGCCATTACAGCAGCGTGGTAATGCTATTACACCATTGCGGTAACAACATTACATCTTCGCGGTAATCGTCTCCAAAGAGGTGCCTTCAAGGGGAGGGTGTGTCAAAACTCAATCAATGCGGGCTGAAAGCCCAACAACCACATAGCCCAGGGCAGCGCCCTGGGTGTTGAGTGTATATATTGAATAGTGCGCCCTGTAAGGGCAACAGCTTAATAATTAGGCTTTTGCCCTTACAGGGCGTGGGGTTAGTGTGGCGCATATTTACCCAGGGCGTTGCCCTGGGCTATGTGCTTTTGCCCCTTCGGGGCGTCCTACTCGTGAGTTTTGACACACTCTCAACCGAGCAAAAGAAGTGCACAACAGTACAAGAGAAGCACCAACAATACCACCTCATGCTACGTTGGTGCACTTGAGACAAGTGCACCCCCTAAAGATAGCACAATAAAATAAAAGGTGCAGCTGAGACAGCTGCACCCCATTAGAGTTTATTCCATTAAAAAAGAATGTTATCGCTTGATAACCTTGTGTGTGCGTCCGTTGAACTTCACAATGTACGCGCCACGCTGAACGTCACCGAGCGTTGTGCCTACGCGTGTGCCGTCGAGCGTGTAAACGCCGTCAGCAACGAGCGGTGTGCTGTTCTTAACGCTGTTGATGCCGGTAGGATTGCCCTTGCCGTCGATTTCGATAGTAGCAATCTCTGAGCAGATGCCACCCTCGCTGTCTACGTAAGCAGCTACAATGTAATACTCCTCGCCAGCTACAAGCTTGTCGAATTTAAGAGAGAAGTCGCCTTGATTAGCGTATGTCTCGAACCACTCATTCAGCTCCCCATTGGCAAGATAGTCATAGAGTTGCGTACTGATGCCAGTCTGCATATAGTCGCGTACAGTCAGTTCGTCGTGTGTGAACTCGTCGAACATGTTCGACTTTGCGATAGAGCCAAATGTGTAGTAGAGGTTCTTGTCGTCGGGTTCGCAAGTTACAAAGATGCCACCATTCTCCGTCTTCTGAGCCTTCAGCTTGATGCGGTTATTAATGGTCTGCACAGGCTTCGTGCGGAACGGCAGACGCTTGATCTCTGTGGTGGTGTTACCTTCCTCATCAACGCCGTGATACCAGATTACATACTCGCGGTCGGGCAGCAAACCAGCCTGATATTCTGCGGCATCGCCCTTGAAGCAGAACGACTGTACAACATCCTTAACATCCATCTGATAGCCATTTGCCATCTCCTCGAACCACTTTTTGTCTTCGCTGGCGAGAGTCTCGTCGTCGTTGTAGCCGTCATTGTCAAAGAGTTCCTTCTCAAGATAGCCTACATAATAGTATGCGGTCTTGTCGGTTGTTGTCATTGTCTCGTGAACATAGCACTCGTGGATGTCGAGAGTAAGCGTCACAGGGTTTGGATTTGTTGTCTGCGCTGAAGCTGCGAGCGAAAGTGCTGCAAGCAGAGAGAGCGCGAAGTAGCGTAGTTTTTTCATATTGTTTTTTGTTAAAGGGTTATATACCAGTGGAAATGCGGGGTGTAGAGCCTGTTCGGAGCCGACGATTACTTCTTCGGCGCCGAACAGAAATCGCGGAAGCGGTCCATCCACTTGCCGCCAATCATGCACGCCACGCCGATAGCCACGAACGGTATGCTCAGCAGCTGTCCCATGTCGAGCGGCAGCGAAGCCTCGAACGCCTCCTGCACCTCCTTGGTATACTCGATGAAGAAGCGTGCGATGAAGATGTACGTCAGACAGAGTCCGAAGAAGAAGCCCGTGCCCACACGCTGCGGCGTGCGGCGGTAGAAGTACCAGCCGATGAAGAACAGCAGAGCGTAGGTGATGGCCTCGTAGAGCTGTCCCGGGTGGCGCGGCATGGGGTCTACCTGCTGGAAGATGAACGCCCAGGGCACGTCGGTTATCTTGCCGATAATCTCCGAGTTCATGAGGTTGCCCAAGCGTATGAAGCACGCCGTGAGCGGCGTAGCGATGGCTATGTTGTCGAGCACCTGCCAGATGTTCATCTTCGTGCGGCGCACGTAGACGAACAGAGCGAGCATCAAGCCCAGCGTACCGCCGTGCGAGGCGAGTCCGCGATAGCCCGTGAAACGCCATCCGCCGTCAGGCAGGAAGTCGATGGGCAGGAATATCTCCACGAAGTGTTTCCACGACGAGAGGAAGAAGTCGGGCTGGTAGAAGAGACAATGGCCAAGACGTGCTCCGGCGAGTATGCCGATGAAGCAGTAGATGAAGAGCGGGTCGAACAGCTCGGGCTTCACCTTCTGCTCCTTGTACAGACGCTGCACGCAGAGGTATGCCAGCGCAAGACCCACGAGCCAGCAGAGCGAGTACCAGTGGAACTCAAGAGGGCCGAGCTTGAAGGCTGTAGCGCTCGGATCCCAAAGGATGTATAAAAAATGTATCATTTTTTTAGACATTGAAACGGAAGTGCATGATGTCGCCGTCCTGCACTACATAATCCTTACCCTCGATAGAGAGCTTGCCAGCCTCGCGCACAGCAGCCTCAGAACCGTACTGCATGTAGTCGTCATACTTGATTACCTCGGCACGGATGAAGCCCTTCTCGAAGTCGGTGTGGATGACGCCGGCACACTGCGGAGCCTTCCAGCCCTTGTGGTATGTCCACGCCTTCACCTCCATCTCGCCGGCGGTGATGAATGTCTGCAGGTTGAGCAGGTTGTAAGCCTTCTTGATGAGACGGTTCACGCCGCTCTCCTCAAGGCCCAGCTCCTCAAGGAACATCTGCTTGTCCTCGTAAGTCTCGAGCGACGCAATGTCCTCCTCGGTCTTTGCAGCGATGACGAGCATCTCCGCGCCCTCGTTCTTTGCTATCTCCGCAATCTGATCCGAGTACTTGTTGCCGCTCTTTGCCGACGCCTCGTCTACGTTGCACACGTAGAGCACGGGCTTGGCGGTGAGCAGGAAGAGGTCGTGAGCATAGCGCTGCTCCTCCTTCGACTCGAACTCTACGCAGCGTGCGTTCTGTCCTTTCTCCAGCACCTCCTTGTAAGCCTCAAGCACAGACACGGCTACCTTGGCGTCCTTGTTGTTGCCGATGGATGCTATCTTCGACTGCTTCTGCAGCTGCGACTCTACGGTCTCGAGGTCCTTCAGCTGCAACTCGGTGTCGATAACCTCCTTGTCCTCAACCGGGTTCACAACCGCGCCGCCCTCGCGCACGATGTTGTCGTCGTCGAAGCAGCGCAGCACGTGGATGATGGCGTCGGTCTCGCGGATGTTGCCGAGGAACTTGTTGCCCAAGCCCTCGCCCTTAGAAGCACCCTTCACGAGTCCGGCGATGTCTACTATCTCGCAAGTTGCGGGCACGATGCGACCCGGGTGAACTATCTCGGCAAGCTTCGTGAGGCGTTCGTCGGGAACGGTGATGACGCCCACGTTAGGCTCGATTGTACAGAAAGGGAAGTTGGCTGCCTGCGCCTTAGCGTTAGAGAGGCAGTTGAAAAGAGTGGACTTGCCCACGTTAGGGAGTCCTACGATACCACATTTTAATGACATTGTTATTGTTGTTTGTTATTATTTTATTGATGTTGTGATGTTGAGGTGTTGAGATATGTGAGTGAGGGGTTACTCCTCCGAATAGAGCACCTGTATAAGCGTCTGACCGACAGCCTTCATCACGTTGGGGTCGATATTGTCCATCGTGTCGTTGACGGTGTGCCATGTCGGGCCGAACGAGCTCTGCGGACAGTCGGGGAAGCAGGGTATGATGTCGATGCAGGCGATGCCAGCCTTCTCGTTCACCGGCACATGGTCGTCGGTGACCATCGCGCCGTCCTTCATCGGGAAGAACGAGCCGTAGCCTATCTGTGCCGCTGTGCGCCACACCTTGTTCACAATCTCTGAAGCGTACTGCTTCGACACGCCCTCCTGGTAGAACTTGGAGCCTTGTCCGCCCACCATGTCGAGCAGTATGCCGTAGCGTGCCTCATAGCCTTCGGGCAGGTGCTCAGCCCAATACTGCGCACCGAGCGCCCATGTGTCGGCGTCGTCAGCCTGGTCTGCCCACTGCGGTGTGCCCCAGTCTTCGGCGTCGAAGCACACGAAGTCGACACCTATCTGCAGCGTCGTGTCGCTCTGCAGGGCGCGAGCCAACTCGAGCATCACTGCCACGCCGCTCGCTCCGTCGTTGGCAGCCATCACCGGACGGCGCCAGTTGGTAGAATCGGGGTCGTTGTCAGCCCACGGACGACTGTCCCAATGGGCGCAGAGCAGTATGCGTGTGGTCTGTTCGGGGCGGAAGCGCGCTATGATGTTGCGCGAGCGCAGCATCGTGCCGTCCCATCCCTTCAGCTCGGCGTCCTGAGCCTCAACGCTCATGCCGAACTCGCGGAACTTCTGTATTATCCACTCGCCGCAGCGGTCGTGAGCCGCAGAGTTCATGACGCGCGGACCAAACTCGCACTGCTTTGCGGCGAACATGTACGCCGAGTCGGCGCAGAACGTAGGACCTACGAGCGCCACGGTGTCGGGCTCGGCGGCTGTCTTCGATGCGTTCTTGCACGATGCGCACGAACATGCTATCGACACTATTGCAACCAGTGAAAGCACTGAAAATAAAACTTGTTTCATTGTTTATCCAAATAATTCAAAATTGAACAATTCCTCATCGGCAAAGCCGACAATTCAACATTCAACATTCAAAACTCAACATTGTCCTTTGGCCTCGTATGCCAATGCGTACATGCGTATCTGCTTAACCATAGCGAGCAATCCGTTAGAACGTGTCGGCGAGAGGTGGTCCTTCAGACCGATGCGCTCGATGAAGTAGAGGTCGGCGTCGAGAATCTCGCGCGGCGTGTGTCCGCTGATAACCTGAATGAGCAGCGCTATGATGCCCTTCACGATGAGAGCGTCGCTGTCGGCGGTGAAGACGAGACGACCGTCGTCGGTCATATCGCACTGCACCCACACACGGCTCTGGCAGCCGTCGATGAGGTTCTGCTCGGTTTTATACTTCTCGTCAAGCGGCTCAAGGTCGCCGCCGAGGTCTATGAGTAACTGGTATTTGTCCATCCAGTCGGTGAAGTCCTGAAACTGTTCAATGACTTCGTCCTGTGCTTCGTTTATTGTCATGATTGTTATGGTGTTATGTTGAGGTGTTGAGGTGTTGAGATTTGCTGGTGAGATGGTGTTATGGTGTTGTGGTGAGATGGTGAGATGGTGAGATGGTGAGAAATGTACAAATGTCAACACATCAACATCTCAACACATCAACTTCATATCTCAACACATCAACATCTCAACACATCAACATCTCAACTTCAAGATTGCGCCTGCGCAGGAACAATCTTGAACAGTTTATCGCTTGGTCTGATCTTCGCCGGCACGCGGAACGACACGTGCTGACCCTTATGCGCCGTCTCCACCGGCTTCAGGTCGTAGCGTATCTCGTCTACGTCTACGTACATCACGCCCGTTGTCGGACCGGTGATGAGCAGCTTGTCGCCAACCGAGAACTCCATCGCCTCGCACGTGAACTCAGCCACGCCGATGTTAGAGAAATACTTCACGCCGCGACCCACGTACACCTTCTTCTCCGTAGCGTTCGATCCGTAGTTGCTGTTCCACTCGCCCAAAGTCTGACCCTGATAGTAGCCGTCCCAAAAGCCGCGGTTGAAGACAGTAGCGAGCGTTGCGTCCCACTCGTCCTTCTTCTCGTCGGTGAACGTGCCGTCGAGCACAGCCGCAATAGCCTGCTTGTAGCAGCGCACCACGTTGTAGACGTACTCTGCGCCGCGAGCACGACCCTCTATCTTGAAGACGCGCACGCCCGAACGCATCATGCGGTCGATGAAGCGGATAGTCTTGAGGTCCTTCGGCGACATGATATACTTGTTGTCAATCTCGAGCTGGTTGCCCGTCTCGTTGTCCGTCACGGTGTACGAACGGCGACATATCTGCATGCACTCGCCGCGGTTGGCGGAGCGTCCGGTGTTGGCAAGACTCATGTAGCACTTGCCGCTCACAGCCATGCACAACGCACCGTGGCAGAACATCTCGATGCGCACCAGCTCGCCCTTCGGTCCGCAGATGTGCTGCTTCTCTATCTGCTCGAAGATGTAAGCCACCTGGTCCATGTTCAGCTCGCGCGCCAAGACAACAACGTCGGCAAACTGAGCGTAGAACTTCAGAGCCTCGGCGTTGCTGATGTTGAGCTGCGTAGAGAGGTGAACCTCTACGCCCACCTGACGGCAGTAGCTCATAACAGCCACGTCGGAAGCTATCACCGCAGAGATGCCAGCCTCCTTCGCCGCGTCGATGATCTGGTGCATCAGCTCCACATCCTCGTCGTAGATGATGGTGTTTACGGTGAGATAGCTCTTCATGCCGTGCTCTGTGCAGATGGCTGCTATCTCGTGCAGGTCCTCAATAGTGAAATGGTTGGCTGAGTGTGAGCGCATGTTCAGCTGCTCCACACCGAAGTAGATGCTGTCGGCGCCTGCCTGAATGGCTGCCTGAAGGCTCTCACGCGAACCTACCGGCGCCATTATCTCATAATCGTGTATGTTTGTATTGATCATATTCGTTGTTTTCTGAGGGAGAAAGAGGGGCGGAACGGCCAACATCTGAACTTCATTTGTCACCATCTCGGCCAACATCTGAACTTCATTTGTCACCATCTCAACACCTCAACACCTCAACCCTTTATATTAATAAGGTGCAAAGTTACTAAAAATCGGCCTAACACGTGTTTAAAAACAATATTTAACAGTAAAAGTAGCCACTTGAATTGTTATTTCCAGAACAACCCATACTTTTGCAGCAGATTAAGACACAAAAACAATATATATAGTTACTTGATTCTTACTAACTTTAATTATCTAAAACACATGGAAAACACAAAGAAGGTTGCCGCAAATGCGGCAACCGCTTTTAACGCAACTAACGAGTATGCAACACTTTACGACCTGCGTCTGTCGGAGCACTTCACGCTGCGCAACCTCGCGCTTTCGGGCGCCGTGATACGCCACCGCATCGCCAACGTGCCTACGGCTGAGGAGACCGAGCGTCTGCGTGCGCTGTGCGAGAACGTGCTCGAACCGCTCAGGCGCCGCTTCGGCGTGATACGCGTCGTGAACGGATACCATTCGGAAGAGCTCTGCCGGCTTACGGGCAGCGACAACACATCGCAGCACCGCCTCGGCGAGGAGGCTGACATACACGTATCGAACATGGAGGTGGCGCAGAAGATGCACGACTTCATAAAGGCAAACCTCGTCTACGACCAGCTTCGCCTCGAAGCGAAGCCGAAAACCTGCACGATAATACTACACGTGAGCTATAAGGTGGTGAGGGGTTGAGATGGTGAGGGGTTGACCACACGCTTCGGCAGTTCGTTCAGCACGCGCTCCACACTGTCGGCAATGGTTATCGGGTCGATGGCATTCATGCAGGCATGGTCGCCACGCATACACGGAACATTGCCGAACACGCTGCACGGACGGCACGGCATGTCCACCTGCACCACGTCGCCCATGCGATGGTTCCAGCCAAGGAAGCCGGCGAACGGATGCGTAGCGCCCCATACGCTCACAATGCGTATGCCGGTGAGCGCAGCCAGATGCATGTTGACGCTGTCCATGCAGAGCATCACGTCGAGATGACTCATCACTATCAGCTCCTGCTGCAGCGTACCGAGAAGCACAGACGCGTTCACACACTCCTTGTATCGTGCGCACCATGTGTCGAGCACTTTCTGCTCCGCCTCGGTGCGCCCGAAAAGCAGTACACGACACGACGGATGGCGACGTATCAGCTCTGCCACAACCTGCTCCATCTTCTCCGGCGGATAGACTTTCTCCTTGTAAATGGCAAACGGCGCCACGCCTATCCACTGCTGGAATATCTTCTTCTCGCCTATCTGCTCGGGCACAAGGCGCAGGTTGCCGCCCGTGGGTGGGAATATGGAATGAAAATCGACCTTCACAGGATAGCCCAAGCGCGAGAGCACGTCGGTATAATTCTCGAAAGCCGTAGGCAACTGGCGCAGCTGCTTGTCCTTCTGCGTCGTCAGCTTGCGGCGTTCGGACACATGACGGTCTATATGCTCCACACGGAAGCGGCTCAGGTTGAAGCGGATGCGCAGATAGCGCGACGAAAGAATATTGTGCATGTCGGCAATAGCCGTGAAGTTCTTCGCAATAAGTCGGCGGTAGAGGGCGTTAAGCCCTGTCACACCCCTGTATTCGCCCTGCAGATCGGCACCCATGAAGCCCACATTCGGAGCCAGCCCCTCGAAGAAAGGACGGGCGAAAGGGCGACTCAGCACAGTGATGCGCAAGTCGGGATATTGGCGTGCGAGCGAACTGACCACAGGCACAAGCATAGCTACCTCGCCTTGGGCAGAAAATCGTATAATCAGGAGGTGGTCGGTTTTCATTGTAGTATATTTAACGAACAAGTTGGCGGGTGGAGAATATCCACTCGCTATTTTTGTTTAGGTTCACGCAGCCTGTAACGCGGCTAACACTGCAAAAATAGTGGAAATAGCGCAAACAGCCAAAGATTTGCGGTGATATTTTACATTTTTATACGCCTGTACCTATAAATCATGAATATATACACAGACAAAACATAGATAAGTACGCAAACAAAACATTAATAAGTAAGCAAAAAGAGCTATCGTAATAATTAAAAAAAGTGATTTTTACACAATTATGTATTTGAAATCAAATATAAGTAGTAAATTTGCAAGACTTTAGCCCCTAAGCATAGATACATTATTAAAAAACAAATACAACTTATGGACAAACTTAGTTACGCTTTGGGCCTTGGCATAGGCCGCCAGCTCTCACAGATGGGAGCCGAGAACCTTAACATCGACGACTTCGCTCAGGCTATCAAGGACATGCTTGAGGGCAAGGAGCCGCAGGTTGCTGACCAGGAGGCTCAGATGATTGTTACAGAATTTTTCCAGCAGCAGGAGGCTAAGCAGCGCGCAGCCGCAGCCGAGAAGTATAAGGAGAATAAGGACAAGGGCGAGGCTTGGCTCGCAGACAAGGCTCTTGAGGAGGGCGTAGTATCGCTGCCTTCAGGTCTTATGTATCAGGTGCTCAACGAGGGCAACGGCAAGAAGCCGACAGCTCAGGACACCGTAGAGTGCCACTACGAGGGTCGCCTCATCGACGGCACCGTATTCGACAGCAGCTACAAGCGCGGCGAGTCGGCTACATTCCCGTTGAACGGCGTTATCGCAGGCTGGACAGAGGGCGTGCAGCTCATGTCTGAGGGCGCAAAGTACCGCTTCTTCATCCCTTACCAGCTGGCATACGGCGAGCGCGGTGCAGGCGCAGCTATCCCGCCGTTCGCAGCATTGGTGTTCGACGTAGAGCTTATCAAGGTTCTCTAAAGAAACAACTAAAAAACAACAATAACACAAACAATGAAAAAGTTTTCAATCGTAGCCGCTTTGGCTATTGCCATTTCTGGCATCTTCGCTTCTTGCGGAAACTCTCCCGCAAAGGCAAATCTTAAGAACGACGTAGACACACTGAGCTACGCTATCGGTATGGCTCAGACCCAGGGTCTGAAGCAGTATCTGTTGCAGATGGACATCGACACCACCTATATCGACGAATTCGTAAAGGGTCTGAACGACGGTGCTAACGCTGGCGACAACAAGAAGAAGGCAGCTTACTACATGGGTGTACAGATCGGTCAGCAGATCTCTAACCGCATGGTTAAGGGCATCAACCACGAGATCTTCGGCGACGACTCTACAAAGACTATCTCTCTGAAGAACTTCATGGCAGGCTTCGTTCAGGGCGTACACGGCAAAGGCATCATGACAATGGAGCAGGCTGGCCAGGTAGCTCAGCAGAAGATGATGGCTATCAAGTCTAAGTACATGGAGCAGAAGTACGGCGCGCTGAAGAAGCAGGGCGAGGAGTGGATGGCTGCCAACGCTAAGAAGGCAGGCGTGAAGACTCTTCCTTCAGGCGTACAGTACAAGGTTATCAAGGAGGGCAACGGCGCTATGCCGAAGGACACCTCACTCGTAAAGGTACACTACGAGGGCAAGCTCATCAACGGCAAGGTGTTCGACAGCAGCTACAAGAACAACCAGCCTATCACTCTGCGTGCTAATCAGGTAATCAAGGGTTGGACAGAGGCTCTCGTACACATGCCGGCAGGCTCTGTATGGGAAGTATACATCCCGCAGGAACTCGCTTACGGCGACCGCGAGCAGGGCGAGATCAAGCCTTACTCTCCGCTGATCTTTAAGATTGAGCTCATAAGCGTAAACGGAAAGTAATCAGGTTGAGAAGTAAACAAAAAGACAAGTAGACGAGTTGACGAGTAGACGGTAACGCCTGCTCACTCGTCTACTTTATCCTTTAAACCAATAAATAAAAATGAGAAAGATATTGACACTGGCGATGGTTGCTCTGCTCTCTGCAACCTTCACCAACGCTTCTGCAAAGGACAACAAGGAATGCAAGAAAGCGAAGACAGAGTGCTGCAAGGCAGACAAGAAGAGCAAGAAGAACAAGAAGGAGTGCAAGAAGGGTGCTGCAGGCTGCTGCAAGGCTCCGGTTGCGCTCCTGAGCATGTCCGACTCACTGAGCTACGCTGCCGGCATGACCTACACCACCGGTCTGATGGAGTACGTAGGCAAGCAGTACGGCGTCGACTCTACATCTATGGACGCGTTCGTAGCTGGTCTGCGCGAGGGCATCAAGCGCTCTAACGACAAGCAGTTCATGGCTCACAGCGCCGGCGTGCAGATTGCACAGATGCTCGAGACACGTATGTATCCGGGCGTTGCTAACGAGGTGAAGAACACTCAGTGGACTCTCGACAGCATCAACTTCAACCGCGGCTTCATCGACGCCGTTGTCAACGACACTACCGTGATGAAGGCTGCAAACGCAAAGAAGTTCTTCGAGAACACAATGACCACAGAGAAGCGCCGTCAGGAGGATGCCTACAAGAAGGAGAACACCGACTGGCTCGCTGCCAACGCCAAGAAGGAAGGCGTCGTTACGCTGCCTTCAGGCTTGCAGTACAAGGTGCTCACAGCCGGAACCGGCGAGGTGGCTACTAAGGACGACAACGTAACCGTACGCTACGAGGGCAAGACCATCGACGGCAACGTGTTCGACAGCAGCTACAAGCGCAATCCTGACACATCTACTTTCCGCCCCGACCAGGTTATCAAGGGCTGGACTGAGGCTCTCACCTCTATGCCTGCAGGCAGCACATGGATGCTCTACATCCCGCAGGAACTGGCTTACGGTTCGCGCGCAGCAGGTCAGATCAAGCCCTACTCTACTCTTATCTTCAAGGTAGAGCTCGTGAAGATCGACCGCAAGCAGCAGCCGACTGAGGCTAAGAAAGAGGAGAAGAAGACTCCGGCTAAGAAGACCGCTGCAAAGAAGAGCAGAAAGAAGTAAAACGATATTCTGTTGACTCGGTTGAGTCAACAGAATAAATTGAGAGTTGAAAATTGAGAGTTGAGAGTTATGATTACCCTGATAGTTCATTGGTAGCTCTTGAAAGTTACAAAACATATCATCGCTCGGCTTTGCCGCTTGCCTATGCAAGAACTCTCAACTTTCAACTCTAAATTCTCAACTAAAAAGAAACTCTCAACTAATAACCCTAAACAATATGCTTGAAGAAGACATTCGCAAACAAATCATTGCCCTTATCAATCGCGAGGTAGTGCCAGCCGTCGGCTGCACCGAGCCGATGTGCGTGTCGCTCTGCGTGGCTCGCGCTACGGAGCTGTTGGGCTGCCGCCCTGAGAAAATCACGGCGCTGCTGTCTGCCAACATCCTTAAGAACGCCATGGGCGTGGGCATACCCGGCACGGGCATGATCGGACTGCCTATTGCCATCGCTCTCGGAGCCATCATCGGCAAGTCGGAATATCAACTGGAGGTGATAAAAGACCTCACGCCAGACTCGCTCAAGGAGGGCAAGCAGTATATCGACGCCGACCATATCTCCATACAGCTCAAGAGCGGCATCACCGAGAAACTGTACGTAGAGATCACCTGCGAGGCTGACGGCCATAAGGCTACAGCCGTAATCGCCACGTCGCACACCCACTTCGTATACCTGGAGAAAGACGGCGAAGTGCTGCTCGACGAGCGCCACCACAAGGCGGGCGAGGCAGAGAACAACGACATACGCCTCAACATGCGACTTGTCTACGACTTCGCTATGACAACGCCAGAGGACGACCTGCGCTTCATTCTGAAGACACGCGACTACAACTTCCGCATCGCGGAGGAGTCGAAGAAGCACAACTACGGCCACTGCCTGGGCAAGACTATCGACCGCCCACTGAGCCACGGCATCTTCGGCAACTCTATCTTCTCGCATATTATCTCTAAGACCGCATCGGCTTGCGACGCTCGCATGGGCGGCGCGATGATTCCGGTGATGAGCAACTCGGGTTCGGGCAACCAAGGCATCTGCGCCACCAACCCAGTGGCTGTGTACGCCGAGGAGAACGAGAACACCGAGGAGGAGCTCATTCGCGCACTCACGCTGAGCCACCTCACAGCCATCTACATCAAGCAGAACCTCGGCAAGCTGTCGGCTCTCTGCGGCTGCGTAGTGGCAAGCATCGGCTCGAGCTGCGGCATCACCTACCTCATGGGCGGCAACTACGAGCGCATCTGCTGGTCGGTGAAGAACATGATTGCCAACATCACGGGCATGATATGCGACGGAGCGAAGCCGAGCTGCGCGCTGAAGATTTCGTCGGGCGTGTCTACAGCGCTGCTTTCTGCGCTACTCTCGATGGAAGGCAAGTGCGTGAGCTCAGTAGAGGGCATCATCGACAACGATGTAGACCGCTCTATACGCAACCTCACAAGCATCGGCGCCGAAGCCATGAACCGCACAGACGAGATGGTGCTCGACATCATGACGCACAAGAGCTGTTAAAATCAAGGGGATGCAGCGGTCCCCGCTGCACCGATCAAGCTAACAATGCTATTTTCTCGGTTGGTGCAGCGAAGACCGCTGCACCCCCTTTTAAGACAAATCTGCTGGCGCGCAACACTTTTTTCCTGTTTTTCTTCTCCACTTGAAAAAAATAATGTACCTTTGCATTCGCAAAAAGCGCTTCATGCGGCAATAGCTCAGTTGGTAGAGCACAACCTTGCCAAGGTTGGGGTCGCGGGTTCAAGTCCCGTTTGCCGCTCTTTTCAAATAGTTTGATTGTTTTTGTTAGGACAGGTGGCAGAAATGCTGCCGTTTTTTATTAAGACATCAAACGAAACGACACAGGTCGCCGCAATGGTGGAATTGGTAGACACGAGGGACTTAAAATCCCTTGGCCAGTAATGGCTGTGCGGGTTCGAGTCCCGCTCGCGGCACATTTTCTCAATTTATATTCTGAAAATTGATAATTTATATTCTTTATTAATCAAACCTACATCTTATTATATTATAAATCACAGATTAGTTTATTATAAATAATAGATTAGTTTATCATATATTACAGATTAGGTCATTATAAATTACATCCCAGAACTATAGATTTTAAAAAACATTCACAACGATATGACTTATTCAGAAATATGGCATCGTATAGCCACATCATACGAAGACGGCGAGGCTCGTGCCATTGCGCGCATCCTCATCGAGGAGTTGTTCGGCTTATCGTACACCGACATCGTCTGCGGTGCTACCGACCAGTTGTCTGCCGACGACACGCTGCGTCTCGACACCGCCGTGCGACGCATCGAGCAGGGCGAACCGCTGCAGCACGTGCTGGGCTATGCCGACTTCTGCGGCAACCACTTCGGCGTGAACGCCTCGGTGCTTATACCGCGCCCCGAAACGGAATGGCTTGTGGACGAGGGCGAGAGGCTGATGAACAGCGCCTCCAACGCTGCACCATCTGCCCCAAAGCGCATCCTCGACATCGGAACGGGCAGCGGCTGCATCGCCATCAGCCTAAAGCTGCGCCTCGGCGAGGCGTATGTGGAGGCGTGGGACATCTCTGAGGAGGCACTGCGCACGGCGGAAAGCAACGCGAAGGCGCTGAAGGCGGAGGTGGCGTTCTGCAAGAGGGACGCGCTGAGGGCAGAGGAGAGCTGTTCTAGGGAGACTTGGGAGGCTAGCTTTTCTAGTAAGCCTAGTATACCTAGCAAACCTAACGCCCCTTGGGACCTGATAGTAAGCAACCCGCCGTATATCTGCGACTCGGAGCGCGCCGACATGGACGACAACGTGCTGCTGCACGAGCCACACACGGCGCTCTTCGTGCCCGACGACGACCCGCTGCGCTTCTACCGCGCCATAGCCCGCTACGCGCTGCGCTCACTGAGCAACGGCGGAAACCTGCTCTTCGAATGTAACACGAGGTATGCGGAGGCGACGGGCAAGATGATGCGAGAGATGGGCTTCGAGGACGTAACTGTGAACGACGACTGCTTCGGACTGCCAAGGTTCGTGAAGGGAAGCAGCCCCTCCCAATAGACCCCACAACAGCCCCTCCCAACCCTCCCCGTCGGGGAGGGCTTAGTTACCCAAGATGAAGCAAACTGTAGGAGGCTACGGCATTCCTGCCGTAGCCATTGGCGACTGAAATAAAAAATTATTACAACCTTATGTTATGGCTACGGCAGGAATGCCGTAGCCTCCTACCCAAGGCTTAGAAAGGCCTAAAAAGGCTTAGAAAGGCTTAAGAAGGCTTAGTTCGGCTTAAACGCCGCCAGAAAACACCACCTTAAAAACACTCAAAAAAATGCTACAAAAAAAGAAACCCATAACCGAGCAGGAGGCGCTGCAGAAGCTGTCGGCGCTCTGCGCCCGTGCGGAGCACTCGTCGGGCGAGATGCTCGAGAAGATGCGCCGCTGGCAACTATCGGAGGACGCACGCGAGCGGGTGCTCGACCGACTGATAGACGAGAAGTTCGTTGACGACGAGCGGTTCGCCCGACTCTTCGTGCGCGAGAAGATACGCTTCGACCGATGGGGACGCCGCAAGATAGAGCAGGCGCTCTACCAGAAGGGTGTGGCGAGCGATATAAGCCGCCGCGTGCTCGACGAGGTGGACGACGAGGCGTATGTGGCTGAGCTGAAGAAGCTTATCGCCGCAAAGCGACGCTCGGTGCAGGCTGAGAGCGACTACGAGATGCGCGCAAAGCTGACGAAATACGCCTTGGGGCGCGGATTCGGCTACGAGGTGATACGCCGCTGCATAGACGGAGCCGACGAACTATTGGAAGATTAAGAAAAGGCTTAGTCAGCAAAGGCTTATGAGGACTAAAGAGGCTCAGTTCGGCTTAAGCGCCGTCTCAGAAAAGCCTGCTGCATGCCATCCGCGCCGACCGATACGCACATCCGCATCGGTCGGCGCGAATTATTTTTGCACTCGATTAAACCCACATGCGCCAAACACGTCTTATATAACATGAAACACTTAGCACTATTTTTGATGCTCTTCCTCTGCACAGCGGCGGGATGGGCGCAAGGACTTGTGAAAGGAAAAGTCCTTGATAAGCGCAACTCAGAACCACTTAGTTTTGTAAACGTGAAGGTTTCGCAGACTGCCACCGGCAAGTTTGTGAGCGGCGGCATGACCGACGCCGTAGGCAACTTCAATATTCAGGGACTCGCCAACGACCGCTATACTCTGGAGCTTACGTTCGTGGGCTACAAGACCGAAACACGCAAGTTCGAGATAACATCCTCGAACACCAATCAGCACTACAATATTATATATATGTCTGAGGACGCGAAGATGCTGAAGGGCGTCACCGTCACCGGACAGCGCTCGGCGATGAAGCTCGAGGTAGACCGCAAGACGTTCGACGTGGCGCAGCTCATCGGCAACGCCGGACAGTCGGCGTCCGAGGTGCTCGACAACATACCTTCCGTGGAGGTAGACAACGACGGCAACGTGTCGCTGCGCGGCAACTCGTCGGTGGAGGTGTGGATAAACGGCAAGGCGTCGGGTCTCACCACTGACAATCGTGCGCAGATTCTGCAGCAGCTGCCTGCCGAGAGCATCGAGAGCATCGAGGTGATTGACAACCCGTCGGCGAAATTCTCAGCCGAAGGCTCTGCCGGCATCATCAACATCGTGCTGAAGAAAGACCGCAAGGCGGGCTACTACGGTTCGCTGCAGGCAGGTGTCAACACTAAGGGCGGCGCCAACAGCAGCTTCAACATCAACTACAATAGCGGACTCTTGGACGCATACGCCAACATCGGCTACCGCCACCGCAAGAACACGGGCTACACCGAGAGCACGCAGACTTCCAACACGTACGACCAGCGCTACAAGGCCGACAACGACCGCTGGGGCAACAACCTCTTCACGCGCGCCGGACTGACGCTGCACGCCACGAAGAAGGACGACTTCTCGCTGAGCGGCATGCTCATGAAGGGCGAACGCAAGTCGAAGAGCTTCACGCCGTACATATACACCGCCGTGGCTGACGGACTCGCCGACTATCGCATGGACCGACTCACACGCTCGAGCAGCGACAACAACATGTTCTACTCGGAGTTCAACTACCGCCACTCGTTCAGCAAGCGCCACCTGCTCGACTTCACCGTCGACTTCAGCCGCTGGAAGTCGGACGGCGACAACTTCTACCGCGACTCGACGGTTTGGGAGGGCAACGACGTGCACGCTTACGACTACCAGTACCGCCCGCAGCACATCAACAACCGCCGCTGGGAGGTGAAGCTCGACTACGAGAACCAGATTACGAAGGACATGAAGGTGGAGGCTGGCTACCAGGCCAACTTCTCGCACGAGAACACCCCGCAGGAGTCGTACGTCGACAACACATCGTGGGAAGGCACGGCGGCTATCGAGGACAAGCTCTTCTACAACCGCTTCATCTACGACCTGGATCTGCACGCCCTCTACGCCTCGTTCAGCTACAAGCTGGGTAACTTCGGCGTGATGGCAGGTCTGCGCGGCGAATACTGGAAGGTGAACACCGAGAGCTACACATGGGAGCAGGAGCACGACCCGTCTCTGCGCCAGAAGCCGTTCAAGAAAGACTACTTCCAGCTCTTCCCCTCGCTCTTCATGTCGTACCAGATAACCGAGTCGCAGCAGCTGCAGCTCAATTACACACGCCGTCTGCGCCGTCCGTGGGGCGGAGAGCTCAACTCGTTCCGCGACACACGCGACGCTACCACCGTGTCGTTCGGTAACCCCGAGCTGACACCAGAGTACAGCCACTCGTTCTCGCTCAACTATCTGAAGACATGGCGCGACCACTCGCTGCTTGTCAGCGCCTACTACCGTCCTACCACAGACGTCATACAGCGCATCAGCTACAAGAACTCGGAGGACGGACTCTTCTACTCTACCTCGATGAACGTGGCGAAGAGCCAGTCGTCGGGTCTGGAGCTGACACTTAAGAACAAGTTCTTCCGCATACTCGATCTCACCACCTCCGCCAACGCCTACTACTACAAGCTCGACGGATTCGCCTACCCCATCGACGGACAGATCGTAAGAGGCAAAGCCGACGACAAGTTTACATGGAACGCCCGCATGACAGCCAGCCTCATCTTGCCCTACGACATCTCCGTGCAGGCTACCGGACGCTACGAGGCACGCCAGGTCATCACGCAGGGCTACCGCAAGCCGTCGTACAGCGTAGACTTCGGCGCACGCAAGAACTTCTTCAACAAGCTCATCACCGTGGCTGTCAACTGCCGCGACCTGCTCAACTCGCGCCAGTGGGAGACATTCACCAGCGGCGACAACTTCACACGCCACCAGATAAACAAACGAGGCGGACGCCGCTTCAACTTCACCGTGACGTGGAACTTCGGCAACATGAAGCAGAAGCACCGTCAGCAGAGCAAGCGCAACGACGGCAGCAGCCAGATGCAGCAGATGGACTACAACGGCACGGGAGAAGAATAATTGGTGGAAAAGTATGAAGGTATAGTTCTTTTTTGTATCTTTGTGCTTGAATACAACGATTACAAATTAAATTTAGATATTTATGAAAAAGATTAAGTTTATCATGGCAGCAGTGATGCTGCTCATCGGTGCGACAACAATGCAGGCACAGAGCCTCGGCGACATCCTCGGCGGTATCGGCAAGGCTATCGTAGGCGACAAGGCTACAACAGAAGAAGGCATCAAGGGCACATGGCAGTACACGGGTCCGGCGTGCGAGTTCGAGAGCGACAACCTTCTAGCTAAAGCCGGCGGAACAGCTGCTGCAGCAAAGATCGAGAACAAGCTGTCGCCCATCTTGAAGAAGTACGTGCCAGGCATCGTATACACCTTCGACGGCAAGGGCAACTACACCACAAAGATCAAGAAGCAGACCATACACGGCACATACACCTTCAACAGCAAGGAGAAGACCATCACCTTCAAGCCTACATTCGGCAAGGAATACACCGCTCATGTAAGCGTGCAGGGCAAAGAGATGACGCTCGTCTTCAACGCCGACAAGCTGATGACCATCCTCAAGGGCATCTCTAACACAACAGCCACACAGAGCACCACAGCAGCTACCATCAACGCGCTGCTCAAGAGCTACAACGGCATGCGTCTCGGCTTTAAGCTGAAGAAGTAGAATGGATTATACTCAGATAAAGCGCCGCTACATGCGCTTTCTGCGCCTCGAGCGCAACTACACACAGAACACTATCGATGCCTACTCACACGACATCGACTATCTTATAAACTTCCTCAATGGCGAGCACCTCGCCATTGAGGAAGTGCGTCTTTCACACTTGGAGCAATTCGCCACCTTACTGCACGAATTCGGCGTAGCGCCAAGCAGTCAGGCACGCATACTATGCGGTGTGCGTTCCTTTTTCCGCTTTCTTTTACTCGACGGCACACTCAAAGACGACCCGTCGGAGCTTCTTGAGTCGCCAACGCTCGGCGAACATCTTCCACAAGTGCTTTCTACAGAAGAGATTGACCGCATGGAGCAGTCTATCGACCTCTCCAAACCCGAGGGACAGCGCAACCGTGCCATTATCGAAATGCTTTTCTCCTGCGGACTGCGCGTTTCCGAACTCGTAAACCTCAAGTTCAGCGACGTTTTCGCCGCAGACAGCTACCTGCGCATCACGGGCAAGGGCAACAAGCAACGCCTCGTGCCCATATCTGCCAACGCCCTGCACGAACTGCAACTGTGGCTCTACGACCGCAACCTCATGAACATCAAACCCGGCGAAGACGAATACGTGTTCCTCAACCGCAGAGGAGCACACCTCACGCGCACCATGATACTGATAATGATAAAGAACACGGCGCGCGACGCCGGCATCACGAAGACCGTGTCGCCCCACACGCTCAGACACTCGTTCGCCACGGCGCTGCTGCAAGGCGGAGCCAATCTGAGAGCCATCCAGGAGATGCTCGGACACGAAAACATATCGACGACGCAGATATATACCCACATTGACATAACCACTCTGCGCGACGAAATACTCAACCACCACCCGCGAAATATGAGAAAAGCAAGCGAAGACGACCAAAAATGACGCTTATTTCTTAAAAATCATAAACATTTGACACAAGGAGCGGAAAAATAAACTACTTTTGCATACTGTACGAACAGATTATTACATCAACTAAAAATAATAATTTATGAAACTAAGAAAACTGATGGTTGCAGTCTTCGCATTCTTTGCAGGACTTGCTCAGGCACAGCAGATGCCACCCATTCCGGCTGACCCCGACGTAGTTGTCGGTAAGTTGGACAATGGTTTGACCTACTACATCCGCCACAACAACTGGCCGGAGAATCGTGCCGACTTCTACATCGCACAGAAGGTGGGCGCTATCCAGGAGGAGGAGTCGCAGCGCGGTCTCGCTCACTTCCTCGAGCACATGTGCTTCAACGGCACAAAGCACTTCCCTGGCAACGGCGTGATTCGCTACTGCGAAAGCATCGGCGTACAGTTCGGTCGCGACCTTAACGCTTACACCTCAATCGACCAGACTGTTTACAACATCTCTAACGTACCTACCGACCGTCAGTCGGCTCTCGACTCTTGCTTGCTCATCCTGAGCGACTGGTCGAACGCCCTCACACTCGACCCGAAGGAGATTGACGAGGAGCGCGGCGTAATCCACGAGGAGTGGCGTCTGCGCACATCGGCTTCAAGCCGCATGTTCGAGCGCAACCTGCCGAAGCTCTACCCGGGCTCTAAGTACGGCGTGCGCTATCCTATCGGTCTGATGTCTGTCATCGACAACTTCAAACCGAAAGAGTTGCGCGACTACTACGAGAAGTGGTATCACCCTACAAACCAGGCTATCATCGTTGTGGGTAACGTAGACGTTAAGCACACTGAGGCCAAGATTAAGGAGCTCTTCGGTTCGTTCAAGAACCCGGCTAACCCCGCTCCTATCGTAGACGAGCAGGTGCCAGACAACGCTGAGCCTATCGTTATCATCGACAAGGACAAGGAGCAGCAGACCAACAGCGTAGAGCTTATGATCAAGCACGACGTGTTCCCGGCTTCTGAGAAGGGCAACCTCAGCTACCTTATCTACAACTACGCTAAGCAGGCTGCCATGACTATGCTCAACAACCGCTTGAAGGAGAAGGCTCTCGATCCGGAGTGCCCGTACGTTGGCGCTTACGCTAACGACGGCACATTCATCTTCGCCAAGACCAAGGACGCCTTCAACCTCTCGGCTTCTCCGAAGGAGCTCGGCAAGACTGCCGCTGCGCTTAAGGCCGCTTACACAGAGGCTCTGCGCGCCGCTCGCTTCGGCTTCACAGCTACAGAGTATGCACGCTTCCAGGAGGACTACAAGAGCGCACTCGAGAAGGAATACAGCAACAAGGACAAGCGTCGCAACGGACAGCTCTACCGCGACCTCGTAGACAACTTCCTTGAGGGCGACCCGATGCCGTCTATCGACTTCGAGTATCAGGCTATGAGCCAGATCGTACCGGCTATGCCTGTTGAGGTGGCTAACCAGATGATGGCTGAGCTCGTGCCGGCTAACGACTCGAACCTCATCGTGCTCTCGTTCCTGAACGAGGCTGAGGGCAACGTTTACCCGACTGAGGCTGAGCTGCTCGGCGCTATCAAGGACGCACGTGCTGAGAAGATTGAGGCTTACGTAGACAACGTGAAGAACGAACCGCTCATCACTACCATGCCGAAGGCTGGCAAGGTGAAGAAGGAAGTGAAGAACGAGAAGCTCGGCTACACTACACTTACACTCTCTAACGGCGTTGTCGTTAACCTTATGAAGACCGACTACAAGAAGGACCAGGTGCTCCTCAGCGGCCGCGGCTTGGGTGGTTCTACACTCTACGGCGCAAAGGACTTCGCCAACCTCACACTCTTCGACCAGGTGATCGGCTACAGCGGTCTCGGCGCATTCTCTTCTACAGAGCTGCAGAAGGCTCTCGCAGGCAAGATTGCCAACGCAGACCTCACACTCGGACAGCTCTCTACAAACGTTTCGGGCAACTCTACCCCGAAGGACGTTGAGACAATGCTCCAGATGGTATACCTCTACTTCACAAACATCAACAAAGACCAGAAGTCGTTCGACAACCTCATGCAGCAGCTCGAGGTATCGCTGAAGAACCGCGAGATCGATCCTGACGTAGCGTTCGGCGACTCTATCTCGGCTACCGTCTACGGCCACAACCCGCGCGTCGCTCCGCTCACAACAGAGCGCCTTAAGGAGGTAAGCTACGACCGCATCCTCCAGATTGCTAAGGAGCGCACAGCTTCTGCTCAGGGATGGGTGTTCAACATCGTGGGCAACTACGACGAGGCTACTATCCGTCCGCTCATCTGCCAGTATCTCGGCGCTCTGCCTGCTAAGGCTAAGGCCGTTAAGAGCAAGCGCGAGCTCAACCCGGTAAAGGGTGTCGTAGACAACACATTCAAGCGCAAGCAGGAGACTCCGAAGGCCAACTCTGTAATGCTCTGGTTCAACGACCAGCTGCCTTACACTCTGAAGAACGACCTCTGCTGCGACATCGCAGGCCAGGTGCTCTCTATGGAATACCTCGACAAGATTCGCGAGAAGGAAAGTGCAGCTTACTCTGTAGGCGCTTACGCAAGCGCTGACCTCGGTGCCGACAACTACCGCATGTTCCAGATCTTCGCTCAGTGCCCGATGAAGCCCGAGAAGAAGGACGTGGCTATCCGCATCCTCAACGAGGAGATGAAGAATATCGAGAATACTTGCGACGCTGCCAAGTTCCAGAAGTGCAAGGAGTATATGGTTAAGCAGAACGGCGACCGCGTGAAGACCAACGGCTTCTGGCTCGGCGTCATCAGCGACAACTATCTCTACAACTTCGACGGCTACACCGACTATGCCAAGACTCTTGAGGCTCTCACAGCCCAGGACATCTGCAACTTCATGAAGGAGTTCAACAAGGCTGGCAACCACATCACAGTTACAATGTTGCCGGAGTAGAAATCCGTCACAAGCTTAGAAAGCATTAAGACACAATAGGAAAAGCATTGTTTGCCCGTTCAAGGCGAACAATGCTTTTTTTGTTGTTAGTTACCACGCTGCTGTAACATCATTACCGCATAGTGGTAACATCGTTACAGCTATGCGGTAACACCGTTACCACGCTGCCGTAACAATATAACCAATCACTAAACAACCTTAAAAATGCGGCTATTAATCAATAAATTGCATAATTATAATGTGAAATAGCGCTGAAATTGAAGATTTCTGATTAAATTTGCAGCTAAAAACAATAAGTTTAGGAAGAATGAAAAATAAGTTTGCAGCTTTTGCCATGCTGTTCATGGCGGTTTTTGCACTCGCATCGTGCCTTAATGACGACAACGAATACGTGTACACCGACGACAGCGCCATCACATCTTTCTCTGTGACGGGAGCAAAACGATACATCCATACCAAGACCAAGAAGGAAGGCAAGGACAGTGTCTACACCGTCACTTCGTCGTACACAAGTTACAAGTTCTGCATCGACCAAAGCAACAACACCATCTACAATCCCGACTCGCTGCCCTGCGGCGTAGACGCCAAGAAGCTCGTCTGCACCGTGAAGGGTCTCAACTCGATGGCGGTGCTGATAAAGAGTCTGAAGGACGAGAGCTTGGAGTACATCAGCGGAACCGACTCGCTCGACTTCTCGCAGGAGCGCGAGCTGCAGGTGATGAGCAACTCGGGCAAGCAGCTGCGCAAGTACAAGGTGAAGGTGAACATACACAAGGAGCAGCCCGACTCGTTCTTCTGGAAGCCGATGGCTAAGAACGCCGAGATAGAGCAGCTCACTGCCGTGAAGACCTGCGCTGTGAAGACCGCCGAGGGCGGCGTGCGCCTCTTCCTCTTCGGCACCGACGGCAGACAGACACGCGTATACGTGATGAACGACGCACAGACATGGAGAGCGGCTACGCCCAACTTCAACGGAGTGCTCGCTGCCGACGCCTATGAGGGCGTGGTGACGAAAGACGACAAGGTATATCTGAGCCACGGCGGCAACATCATCTGCACTACAGACGGCAACAACTGGCAGCAGACCGGCTCAACTACCGGCGTGAAGAAGCTCGTGGCAGCAAGTCCGCTGCGTCTCTACGGCTACAACGCCGAGGGTCAGCTCGTGGCTTCTGCCGACAACGGCGCCACATGGACCGTGGCTACCATCGACAGCGACGCAGCGTTCCTGCCCACGACCAACCACTCGTACACATGCAACGCGCTCGTAACCAACAACGACAGCTACCGCGTTACGCTCTACGGCACAACAGCCGACGGCAAGATGGCTGTATGGGGCAAGGTGGACGAAGGCGCAGCGCACAGCGAGAACCAGCCTTGGACATACTACGAGGTGTCGGCTGACAACAAGCACGCTCTGCCGAAACTCAAAAACATGAGCGTGGCTACATACAACGGCAAGACATACGCCCTGGGCACGCCCGACGGCTCAAGCGACATCGACGCCAAACTCTACAGCTCAAAGGACGGCGGACTCACATGGGCGAAGGACACTACGCTCAGCGTTCCGGCTGACCTCACGCTCGGCACCAATGCTCTGAACGAACCGAGAATGGCGCTCACCGTAGACAGCGACAACTTCATCTGGATCGTCAACGCAAAGAGCGGCTCTACATGGCGCGGAAGAATCAACCGCCTCGGATGGAAGAAAGAGCAGACCGATTTCACAGAATAAAAAAAGAACAGACCGGCAGAACGGTTCAACAGCAACCGACCGGTCTCACAGAATAAAGAACCGACAGGTTGCACTCTAATGACAATGAAGAAAATCCTCACCCTTCTCTTGATGACTCTGACGTTTGCGACGGCTAAGGCGCAGACCGACGACGAATACCGCATGGAGATAGGTGCGGGCGTAGGCCTCGTGTCGTACGAGGGCGACTTCAACGGCAGCGTGCTGAGCAACATGCAGATGGGCGGCTCGGTCGTCCTGCGCCGCATATTCAACCCGTACATGGGCGTGAAGATGGCGGCGATGTACGGCAAGCTGACCGGTTCGTCAAAGGACGTGAAAACCTACTACCCCGACTTCGTCGGCAACCCCTACTCGTTCAGCAACACGCTCGTAGATGCCAGCGTGACGTATGAATACAACTTCTGGCCCTACGGCACCGGACGCGACTACCGCGGAGCGAAGCGCTTCACGCCGTTCGTCTTCGGCGGACTTGGTGCCACGTTCGTGACGGGCGGCGGCAACAACGTGTTCACGGCTAATGTGCCGCTCGGCTTGGGCGTGAAGTACAAGATAGGACCGCGACTGAACCTCGGACTCGAATGGGCTGTACACTTCTCGCTCAGCGACAAGCTCGACGGCGTGAAAGACCCGTACAACATAGAGAGCAGCGGACTCTTCAAGAACACCGACTGCTACTCGGCTTTACAGCTCACGCTGACGTACAGCTTCATGGCGAAATGCCGCACCTGCCATAATGCGGATGAGTAGCCCCTCAAAAAAAACAGAATATGGAAAAACTCGATACAACCAACATACCCCAGCACATCGCCATCATCATGGACGGCAACGGACGCTGGGCAGCAGAGCGAGGCAAGCCGCGCAGCTTCGGCCATCAGGCAGGAGTAGACGCCGTGCGCCGCATCACATCAGAGTGTACGCGCCTCGGCGTGAAGTATCTCACGCTCTACACCTTCTCTACCGAGAACTGGAACCGCCCCGCTACCGAGGTGGCTGCGCTCATGGGTCTTGTGCTCACATCGCTTGAGGACGAGATATTCATGAAGAACAACGTGCGCTTCCAGGTCATCGGCGACATAGAGCGCCTGCCGAAGGAGGTGCAGCAGAAGCTGCAGGAGACCATGGACCACACAGCCCACAACTCGGCGATGACGATGGTTGTAGCGCTCAGCTACTCGTCGCGCTGGGAGATTGTGAAGGCTACACGAGAGATAGCAGCCGATCTCGCTGCAGGCAAGATTCAGGACGCCGACATCAACGAGCAGCTCATCTCGGAGCACATGACAACGAGCTTCATGCCCGACCCCGACCTGCTCATACGCACCGGCGGCGAGCAACGCATAAGCAACTACCTGCTCTGGCAGATAGCCTACTCGGAGCTGTACTTCTGCGACACCTTCTGGCCCGACTTCGACGAAGAAGGTCTGCACCAAGCCATCGCCGACTACCAGCGACGCCAGCGACGCTTCGGAAAAACAGAGGCGCAAGTGGAGGCAGAACAGGAAGGAAAATAAGCCCCACACAGCCCCTCCCAACCCTCCCCGTCGGGGAGGGCTTAGTTAGCCAAGGCTTAAAGAGGCTCAAGAAGGCTTAGAAAAAAGCCAAGGCTTAAAGAGGCTTAAGAAGGCTCAAGAAGGCTTAGAAAAAACAGCCAAGGCTTAAGAAGGCTTAAGAAGGCTCAAGAAGGCTTAGAAAAAAAGCAGCCAAGGCTTAAAGAGGCTTAAGAAGGCTTAGAGAGGCTTAAGCGCTGCCTTCAGCCAAAAATAATCAGAAAAAAGAACAATCAAGAGAAAAACGATGAATATAATTAAGGTGTTGACAACAGCCTGCATCCTTGTAAGCAGCTTCGCAGCCCAAGCGCAGGACAAGATTACATACCCCGACATCTCGTATGCAGGAACCCCGCGCACTGTGACACTCGGCGGACTCGCCGTGTCGGGAGCGGAAGGCTACGAGGACTACATGCTCACTGGCATCTCCGGACTCTCTATCGGACAACAGATAGAACTGCCTGGCGAGGCTATCACCGACGCCGTGAAGCACTACTGGAAGTACGGACTCTTCTCAGAGGTATCTATCTCTGTCGACTCGCTCGTAAACGACAAGGCTTATCTGCACATCCACCTGCAGATGCGTCCGCGCGTGTCTACCATCAACTACGTAGGACTGAAGAAGTCGGAGCGTACGGACATGGAGGAGAAGCTCGGACTGCTCAAGGGCGCACAGATTACACCTAACATGATCGACCGCGCGAAGATTCTCGCTAAACGCTATTTCGACGAGAAAGGCTTCAAGAACGCCGACATACAGATCGTGCAGCGCGACGACGTGGCTAACAAAAACCAGGTGATACTCGATGTTATCATCGATAAGAAGCAGAAGATGAAGGTGCGCGACATCATCATCGAAGGAAACAGCGCACTGGCTACAAGCAAGATAAAGGGTAACCTTATAAAGAAAGGTGTGTTCAAGGAGACTCACGAGGCTGGTAAGATGGCTACACTTCTGAAGTTCAAGAAGAAGTACACACCGGAGCGTTGGAAGAACGACAAGCAGAAGCTCATCGAGAAGTACAACGAGCTGGGCTACCGTGACGCATACATCGTTAGCGACACAGTGTGGAACGTGGACGAGAAACACGTCAGTATGCGCGTGAAGGTGGACGAAGGCAAGAAGTACTACGTACGCAACATCACATGGGTGGGCAACACCGTGTACAACACCGACTACCTCGCTGCCGTGCTCGGCATGAAGAAGGGCGACGTCTACAACCAGAAGCTTATGAACAAGCGACTCACCGAAGACGAGGACGCTGTGGGCAACAACTACTGGAACAACGGCTACCTCTTCTACTCGCTCCACCCGACAGAGGTAAACATCGTGGGCGACTCTATCGACCTCGAGATGCGTATCTTCGAGGGTCTGCAGGCACACATCAACCACGTACGCATCAACGGCAATGACCGTCTGTACGAGAACGTTGTGCGTCGCGAACTGCGTACCAAGCCGGGCGACCTCTTCTCTAAGGAAGCCCTGCAGCGTTCGGCTCGCGAGATTGCGTCAATGGGACACTTCGACCCAGAGAAGGTGAACCCCGACGTGAAGCCCGACCCTGAGAACGGAACCGTAGACATCAACTGGGATCTCGTACAGAAGTCGAACGACCAGATTGAGTTCTCGCTCGGATGGGGACAGACCGGCGTAATCGGACGCATCGGCTTGAAGCTCAACAACTTCTCTATGCGCAACCTCTTCGGCAAGAACAAAGAGCGCCGCGGATTCCTGCCTGTAGGCGACGGCGAGGTGCTCTCTATCGGCGCACAGACCAACGGTACATACTACCAGTCGTACAACATGTCGTACTCTACCAACTGGTTCGGAGGCAAACGACCGATACAGTTCTCGGTAGGCGCCTACTTCTCTAAGCAGACCGACGTGTCGAGCAACTACTATAATAGTGGTTACTTCAACAACTACTATAACTATATGTACGGCTACGGCAACTATAACGGCTACAACAACTACGAGAACTTCTACGACCCCGACAAGTACGTGAAGCTGTTCGGCTTCTCGCTCGGATGGGGCAAGCAGCTGCGCTGGCCAGACGACTTCTTCCAGTTGTCGCTCTCGCTGCAGTACACACGCTACATGCTGAAGAACTGGAGCTACTTCCTCATGACCAACGGTAACTCTAACAACCTCAACCTCAGCATACAGCTCTCGCGCAACTCTACCGACAACCAGCTCTTCCCACGTCGCGGATCGGAGTTCGCAGCATCGCTCACAATCACTCCGCCATGGTCGGCATGGGACGGCAAGGACTACAAGAACCTCGCCAACGACTCGAAGTCGGCTAACTACAACCGTGAGCAGCAGGAGAAGTATCGTTGGGTAGAATACCACAAGTGGAAGTTCAAGGGACGCATGTTCACCGCCCTCACAAGCGGACAGAAGTGCTTAGTGCTCATGGCTCGACTCGAGTTCGGCTTGCTCGGCTCATTCAACAAGTGGAAGAAGTCGCCGTTCGAAACCTACTACATGGGTGGTGACGGTATGACCGGCTACTCTACATCATACGCCGAAGAGACTATCGGTCTGCGCGGTTACGAGAACGGATCGCTCACTCCTTACGGTCAGGAAGGCTACGCCTACGACCGCATGACACTCGAGCTGCGCTACCCGTTCCTGCTCGGCAACACCACCATCTACGGTCTCGGATTTATCGAAGGCGGTAACGCATGGACAGAGACACGCAAGTTCAACCCATTCGACATGAAGCGCTCTGCCGGTGTCGGTCTGCGCATCTACCTGCCGATGGTTGGTCTCATGGGTATCGACTGGGCCTACGGTTTCGACAAGGTATTCGGAAAGAAGGGCGGATCGCAGTTCCACTTCATCCTCGGTCAGGAATTCTAACAGCCGCACCGACCGGCGCAACACACGCAACGGTCGGCGCGCAACGCTTAAAACAAAAGAATAAACAGAAACAAAATGAAGAAGTTCTTATTAGTATGCCTCATCACGCTCTCGGCAGCGCTGACGGCAAACGCACAGAAGTACGCGCTACTCGACATGGAGTACGTTCTGAAGAACATACCTGCATACGAGCGCGCCAACGAGCAACTCAACCAGGTGTCGAAGAAATGGCAGGCTGAAGTGGAGGCGCTCAACACCGAGGCGTCTACCATGTACAAGAACTATCAGAACGAGATGGTCTTCCTCTCGCAGGAGCAGAAGAAGGCACGCCAGGAGGCAATCATGAAGAAGGAGAAGGACGCCAGCGACCTCAAACGCAAATACTTCGGACCGGAAGGCGAACTCTTCAAGAAGCGCGAAAGCCTCATGTCGCCTATCCAGGAGGAGATATACACCGCCGTCAAGGAGATAGCAGAGCTGCGCGGCTACTCGCTCGTGCTCGACCGCTCAAGCAACACCGGCGTAATCTACGGTTCGCCAAAGGCTGACATCAGCAACGAAGTGCTGCAGAAACTGGGCTACGCCAACTAAAGAGTTTTGAATTAGAAAGGCTTAGAAAGGCCTAAAGAGGCTTAGGAAGGCTTAGTTCGGCTTAGAAAAAGAATAATTAATAACAAAAAAATAAAAAGCAAAAATGAAGAAATTGATTTTAATGCTTATGTTGTTCATGCCAATGGCAACATTCGCACAGAAGTTCGGTCACGTAAACGCACAGGAGATCATGGCTTCTATGCCTGAGTTCATCAAGGCTCGCGGCGAGGTAGAAGCACAGGCAAAGCAGTACGACAACGACCTCAAGGCTATGCAGGACGAAATGCAGCGCAAGTACGAGGACTACGAGAAGAACAAGTCTACAATGAACGAGACAAAGCGCAAAGAGACCGAGGATAGCCTCTCTCAGATGTACCAGAAGATCCAGCAGACAGCGCAGGACAACCAGCAGGCTCTCGGCAAGCTCCAGCAGGACAAGATCAGCCCTATCACAAACAAGCTCGTTGAGGCTATCAAGGCTGTAGGCAAGGCAGGCGGCTACGTTTACATCATGGACGTAACAAGCGGCATACCTTACATCAGCGAGACTCTCAGCAAGGACGTTACAGCAGAGGTTAAGGCTCAGCTCAACAAGACAACAAAGTAAGAAAGCACAGCTCTCTTACGCAAGCAGCGGCTGCCGTGGCAGCCGCACACTCAACCATTACTATTCAATTGACAACAATATAAAGCAGCAAAAGACATGAAGAAATTGTTCCTTCTCATCGTGCTCGGCGTACTCTCGCTCACGGCGAATGCACAGACACGCTTCGGCTATTTCAGCTTCGACAACGTTCTCAAATCAATGCCCGACTATGTCATGGCACAGCGCAGCATCGACGATCTGAGACAGAAGTACGACACAGAGATGAAGCGCGCTGAAGACGAGTTCAACAGCAAATACGAAGAGTTTCTCGACGTACAGAAAGACCTCGTGCCTGCCATCCTGCGCAAGCGCCAGGCTGAACTCCAGGAGATGATGCAGAAGAACATCAACTTCAAGAACGAGTCGCAGCGACTTCTGAAGCAGGCAGAGGCAGACGCCTTCGCGCCGGTGAAGAACAAGCTCTACAATGCCCTCACAAAGGTAGGTCAGGCTCAGGGCTACGCCTTCATACTCAACACCGACGGCGACGCCTGCCCGTACGTCAACCCCGAAATGGGCGAAGACGCTACAGAGCTTATCAAAGAGGCGCTGAACTAAAGGCAGAAAGCTGCTACATATTAGGAAAAAAGAAAATTGATAATTGAAATTGCTGACCGCCGTAAATACACGGCTGCCACAGGTTTCAATTATCAATTTTCGCTTTATATAAAATAGAAAATTATGCCATTTCCCTCTAATCCCGGTCCAATCGGTGTCTTCGACTCTGGTTACGGCGGACTCACCATCCTTCACGGCATCCGCCAACTCCTCCCGCAGTACGACTATATGTACCTCGGCGACAACGCACGCGCCCCATACGGCTCGCGCTCCTTCGAAGTGGTCTACCAGTTCACGCGTCAAGCGGTTCTGAAACTCTTCAGCATGGGTTGCCACCTCGTCATCCTTGGCTGCAACACAGCCTCAGCAAAAGCGCTGCGCAGCATTCAGCAGCGCGATCTGCCCGTGCTCGACCCCGACCGTCGCGTGCTTGGCGTCATCCGTCCCACGGCAGAAGAGGTGGGCAAACTAACAAAGACGCGCCATGTGGGCATACTCGCCACAGAAGGCACAATCAAGAGCGATTCGTACAAGATAGAGATTCAGAAACTCTTCCCCGATATTGAGGTTTCGGGCGTTGCCTGCCCGCTTTGGGCGGCGATAGTAGAAGCCGGCGAAGCAGACTCGCCCGGCGCCGACTACTTCGTGAAGAAGCGCATCGACCAACTGATGCGCAAGGATCCGCTCGTCGATACCATCATCCTCGGTTGCACCCACTATCCGCTGCTCATGAGTTCGGTTGTGAAGAACGTTCCTGACGGAGTGCGCATAATGGCGCAGGGCACCTACGTAGCCAACTCGCTTGCCGACTACCTCAACCGTCATCCCGAGATGGAGCAAAAGCTCACAAAAGGCGGCACATGCCGCTATTTCACCACAGAAAGCGAAGAACGCTTCCGCGAAACAGCACGCATCTTCCTACACGAAGACGTCAATGTCAATCATGTGAATATTGACAGCGAGAAGATGTAAGGGTTCTATTGGTGTTGATGATGAGATGGTGAGGTGGTGATATAATGCATTATTAATATAACGAGAACGCATTCTAATAAACTCAAATCGGTCATTAGAAAATGACAAGCAGCTTTTTCTAATGACCGATTTGAGTTGAAGGAACTTTTCGACTTAAATGATAAAGTTTCATACGATCCTTCTATTTCCATTTTTTATAATTTAAGAGAGTCAGATCTATTAGGAAAAATAACAGTTACTGAAGACACTCCATTTTACAAGGATTCCCCTATATACGGATCTTTTTCTGACGAATAAACAATCAAACTACACACTTTTTCTGACGAACAAGCAATCAAACTACACACTTTTTCTGACGAATAAACAACCAAACCACACACTTTTTCTGACGAATAAACAACCAAACCACACACTTTTTCTGACGAATAAACAACCAAACCATACACTTTTTCTGACTTAACGCCCGTTACAAAGTGCGGCATTCGAGCATGAATTCGTCCGCAATATACAGATTGCCATACAGATAGAGTCCGGTCTTGCGGTTATGAAGGTCGGCGCAGGTCTTGCTGCGGTAGAAGAGGTCGAGCGCACGGGCAGGCGAGATATTCAGCCGTTTGGACAGCTCGTACGCCACACCGCCTATCTGATGACTAAGAATCATCTCCTGAATAGCCGGCGACTTGATTCTTTCTTCAAATTCTTTCTGATTCATAGAAGTGCAGGTATTTGTCAGTAAGCTCTTGGTTCAAGAGGCATAATATAGACGGTCAACATGCTGTGCTCCTTTCCTTGTTATTGATATACTCCTCGACGTCCTCCAACACATACTCGCGGCTTTCGGTATGCAGCGTGTCATAGTTCTTGAGTATATAGTTCTCTATAGCACCCACTCTGCTCATTCTCTCATACACTTCGATGTACGGCTTGCCCGTCTTCCTGGCAAGACCCTCCACGCATGATGCGGCGAAGGCAAGCTTCAGCTCATCAAGCGGCAAGCGTATCTGCTTCTCAAGACGTCCATTCTCCATATTCTGTATATAATATTAATGTGGTATGTTTCTGCAAAAATAGCGATTTATATATGAATCTACAAATAAACTGAAAAAATATTGAGAAATACTTGACATCGCCTGCGCAGAACAGTACCTTTGCAAACGTGATCCGGAACACAACACAAAAAGAAAAACACACAGAGTATTAACCAAATCTAAAAAAAGAAAGGAAAACACATTATGGCAGTGAATTACAAGATCTATCAGAGCAAGGCTAACAACGCAAGCAAGGGACTCTACTACGCTCGTGCGGCTTACCGCGAGTCGGTGGGCTTGAAGAAGCTCGCGGAGATAATGCAGGCGAACTGTACCGTGAAGTATTCGGACATCCTCGCCGTGCTCACCGAGCTGGCGGAGGTGATGAAGACCGAGCTGCTCAACTCGAACAGCGTGAAGATTGAGGGTCTGGGCACCTTCCGCGTAACCCTGAAGTCGAAGGGCTGCGCGAACCTCAAGGAGTTCAAGCCGCAGAACCACATCATCGGCGCTCGCGTGCGCTTCGCACCGGAGGTGTACAAGGACATCGTGTCGGGCAAGCGCGTGAAGCCGATGCTCGCCGGCATGAAGGTGGCGGAGCTCAACGACTACAAGAGCGTGAAGCGCGCTGACGTGACTAAGGAGTAGCCTTATAACCATAGCGGAGACCATATCATACTGTGGTCTCCACTACTTTTTTAACGTAATACCATGAAAAGAATGAATAAAGACACTTGGAAGACTATACTGAAGCTGATTGTGGCCATCGCTACGGCGGTACTGAGTACGCTGGGCGTACAGGCTATGGTATATTAAGCTACCTCTGAACAAGGATGTATACACTCTGAAGTCAGGGGAATATATACATTATTTATAGCTCTGGCTTTGTGAAGTCAGAGCTATATTCTTTTACAGCTATCAATAGGCTGATGCGAACTTGGCGAACGGCACAACCTTTATGTTATATCCGTCCTTGTTTATTTCCCTCTCGTCGTTGTTGGTGATGATAATCAGGTTGTTGCATTTCAGTTCTTCGGCACATTCTATAAGACTTGTAACCTCGCGTTTCTCTGTTTTGGGTGAAGTCATGTCGTAGCATACCTGAATGAGCTGGTGTATTTGTGCGCCATTACGAGTAACGAAGTCTACTTCACGATCGTTGCGCGAACGATAGTAGAACAACGATGTCTCTACTTGGAAACCCTGGCGTAGCAGTTCCACGAATACCTCGTTCTCTAACAAGCGTCCCAGATTCTCGCTTATATTGAAAGCTTTGGACGTTACAAATCCATTGTCGATGACATATACTTTAGTTGCAGCCTTTTTCATCAACTTCAGTTTGTTATTGAAGCGTGGCAGATAGTAGAACAGATATGGCTCATGCAGATAGTTCATGAATTTGCGTGTTGTCGTAACGCTCGTCATAGACAGCTCTTTGGCAATATCGTTGGCAGAAAGCGGGTTGCAGAAGTTTGACAACAGATAAATGGCGAGGTTGTTCAGGTCGTTTATGTTGCGTATGTTGTGTCGTTTTGCCACATCCTTCCATATTATCGAGTCGAACAACGTAGATAGATAGTTGCGTGTAATGCTGCGCATATCAATAGTTTCGGGATAACCTCCATTGCGCAGGTAGTCGTCGGCTATTACGGTAGCCTCGGCTGTTTGCGCCTCGTTGTTGCCTTTTGTGCTTAAGCCTTTCCATTCCATTGTTTCAGAAAGGCTGAATGGCAACATCTCCACTTGTAGATATCTGCCCGTAAGCACAGTTGCCATTTCGCTGCTGAGCATCTTGGCATTGCTGCCTGTGATGACGAGATTCTTACCACGGCGGTATAGTTTTGATATCCATATATCCCAGTCTTTCAGATTTTGCACCTCGTCGAGCAACAAGTATTCATAGTTAGGATACACTTCGTCGAGAGTGCGCATTACAAGTTCCTCGTCCCAGCCCGACAGCAGAAGGTTGTCGTCGAAGTTGAGATAAGCAAAGTTTCTGCCTTGCAACATTAATAGGGCGTATGTCGATTTGCCCACACGTCGAGGACCGGTGATGAGTTTTATCATCGGATTGGCGAGAAGAACAGATGCGTTTGTATTCGACTTGCGTACGAGATAAGGTCGCGCCAGCAATTCGTCGCGTTCCTTGCGTTGATTTTGTATGACAGTATTCATAGTCGCTCGTTGTATAGTTGTACTTTAATGATGGCAAATATACAGCTTTTTATCCAATAAAAACGCTGTATTGGATAAAAAAGCCGGTTTTTATCCAGTACAATGCAGTTTAGTGGATAAAACTGGTAAAAATATTGGAGCAATAAGCCTTACTTTACACATACCTATATATTATATATCGGGGCGCAATTGGGCTACGGAAAAGCAGAAAGATATAGTTTTCTTGAAAAAATATTGAGAAATACTTGACATCGCCTGCGCAGAACAGTACCTTTGCAAACGTGATCCGGAACACAACACAAAAAGAAAAACACACAGAGTATTAACCAAATCTAAAAAAGAAAGGAAAACACATTATGGCGTACAGGCAATGGTGAAAGCGCTACGCGAATTTTGAATTGTGAATTGCGAGTTTTCAGAAAAAAGACGTATTTTTGCACGCATAAACATAATTGAAATATAAATAACACATACAAGGAGATATTATGAGAATAAGATTCTTGAAGCGCATAGCATGTCTTTGGGTTATGTTGTGCGTGTCGTTGAGTGCCGGTGCGGTGCTCAAGGAGAAAAACCTTAATTCGACATTGTCGGTGCTGCGCGCCGAACTGGAGACGACGTTCAACGAGCAGCGCAAGAACATGGTGCGCTACACGGTGTATGCCGAGACGCAGCACAAGCAGATGATAAGTCTGATGCAGCGTAGCGACCAGGTGGCGCTGATGCTCTACTCGCAGAAGCAGGACTTCACGTTCGATATGACGTACGCCTGCCATGAGGCTACGGAGATGTACCGTGAGTTCAGCAAGCGAAGCATGCCGTATAAAAACATCATGAAGCGCATGGACTCGGAGCTGACGCGCTACAAGTATCTGATAGAGACGCTGAGCAAGATTCCGCCGTCGATGAGGCGCATGGTGCGCAGGGACAGTGTGCAGCAGGCGCCGAAGTTCATCGTGGACAAGAACGGAAAGCAGCGCAAGCTGCCCTTCATGCTCGACGGGCAGGGACTGCACGACCGCAAGGCGTGTCTGGACTATGCGCTTGCGCTCTCGCGCAATCTGCAGAACATGCGCAACAGTGTGGAGAAGGACGAGCAGCACTACCAGCTCATGTCGGCGAAGCTGAAGAAAATGAACGACTACGCTATTCAGCGATATAACGACATACAGCACACCATCTTCGTGAACGGCGACCAGAACTATCTGGAGATTCTGAAGAATATGCCGATGCAGTATCACTCGGCTAAGGCTGACGTGAACGAGAAGTACGACGAGGAGAAGGTGAAAAGCGCCGACGGCGGCGAACGCAAGGTCTACTCGCAATGGCGCGGACCTATCGTGGGCGGACTGAGCGTGTTCGTGCTGCTGTATATGATGCTTGCCGGCATGTTGAGCAACGTGCTGGTGCGCTGGCTCGTGCCCAAGCGCTTCCGTACGGAGGAGTTCATGAAGAAGAAGGTGTGTCTCATACTGTTCGTGGCGATGTTCATCTTCGCCGTGTCGGTGATGGTGGCACGCACGTTCATGTACCATAACTTCTTCCTCATGGCGTCGAAGCTGCTCATAGAGTACGCATGGCTGCTCTGTGCCATCTTCTTCTCGCTGCTGGTGCGTCTGCCTGGCGACCAGATAAAGAGCGGTTTCCGCATCTATGCGCCTATAATGCTGATGTCGTTCATCGTCATCACGTTCCGCATCATCTTCATACCTAACAACCTCGTGACGCTCATCTTCCCGCCCATACTGCTCGCGTTCACCGTATGGCAGTGGCGTGTGGTGAAGCGCCATAATGCTAACATTCCGCGCTCGGACATCTTCTATACATGGATATCGCTGGCTATAATGGTGTTCTCTACCGCCTCGGCGCTCTACGGATACGTGCTGCTGTCGGTGCAGGTGCTCATCTGGTGGATGTTCCAGCTGAGCTGCATACAGACCATTACGTGCGTGTACGACATACTGGCGCAGTACGAGAAGCGTTATCTGGCGCATAAGATACACTCGGAGGCTGAGGCTGAGAAAGCGAAGAAGGGGTCGGTGCTGAGCATCATCACCAAGAGCCACAACAAGCACATCAACGTAACGTGGTTCTACGACTTCGTGTACATGGCGTTGGTGCCGATGATAAGCGTGTTCTCGGTGCTGCTCTCAATATGGTGGGCGGCTGACGTGTTCGACCTGACGGCTACGGTGTGGACTATATTCATGTTCGACTTCCTGAACGTGCCGGGCGTGGTACAGCTCTCGATAGGCAAGCTGGTGATGGTGATGTCGCAGTTCTTCCTGTTCCGCTACATCAACTATCTCGTGAAGTCGCTCTATCATAAGTACCACAAGTCGAAGGTGGTGGTGAACGGCAAGCCCAACTTCACGCTCGCCAACAATATCATAGCCATCTGCTGCTGGGGTCTCTACTTCATCATATCTATCAAGATGCTGAAGATTCCGTCTACTGCTATCTCCGTAATCTCGGCTGGTCTGGCGACAGGTGTGGGCTTCGCCATGAAAGACCTGCTCGAGAACTTCTTCTACGGCATATCACTAATGACCGGACGTGTGCGCGTAGGCGACTACATAGAATGTGACGGCATACGCGGAAAGGTGGACAGCATAACGTATCAGAGTACGCAGATCATCACCGGCGACGGATGCGTGATAGCCTTCCTCAACAGTTCGCTATTCAGCAAGAACTTCAAGAACATCACTCGCAACCACTCATACGAATGGGTGAAGGTGCCGGTGGGCGTGGCGTACGGCTCGAACGTGGAGGAAGTGAGACAGATGCTCATAAAGGCAGTGAACAATCTGGAGGAGAAAGCGCCCGACGGCAGAGACGTGATAGACCTGACGCGCCCGGTAAGCGTGGTGTTCGACGACTTCGGCGACAACTCGGTGAATCTCTTCGTGACTTATTGGGTGCTTGTCGACTACAAGTTCAGCAAGACCGGTCAGGTGAAGGAGGCGATATACAACACGCTCAACGAGCACAACATCGAGATACCGTTCCCACAGAGAGACCTGCATATCATATCGCAGTAGTTTTGAAGGGGGAAATAACAAAAATGAGAGTCTTTCGTGTCGTTTTGTACTAAAAAACTAAAAAAGAAAGGTCTATTTGTTGATTGTCTCAAGTAAAATGTATAATTTTGCTGACAAATTGTAATCATAGACAAAATTTCATTATAGAAGATGGACAAAATTGACAATCTAGACAGAAAGATACTTAGTATTCTCTCTAAGAACGCACGCATCCCATTCAAGGATGTAGCTGCTGAGTGTGGCGTATCACGCGCCGCAATCCACCAGCGCGTTCAGCATCTCATTCAGGGTGGCGTAATCGTTGGTAGCGGCTTTGAGGTGAACCCGAAGAGTGTAGGCTACAGCACATGCACATACGTAGGCTTGAACCTCGAGCGCGGTAGCATGTATAAGGACGTGGTGAAGCAGTTGGTAGACATACCCGAAATAGTGGAGTGCCACTACACAACCGGTCCGTACACAATGCTGCTTAAGGTGTATGCTTGCGACAACGAACAGCTCATGGACCTGCTCAACAACAAGATGCAGATGATTCCGGGCGTGGTGTCTACAGAGACACTCATATCGCTCGACCAAAGCATCAAGCGCGAGATTCCGGTACACCTTGAGGACAAGAATGAAGACTAAGCGCCGCGTTGCGTACTGAATAAACAAACGTCTCCCACAGAGATTACATGACACACAGAACAGACTAGACTTCTGCAAAGGAGCTGAACGTCGGAGATTCTATGTGTTCTGTGAACTCTGTGGGAATATTTTTATAAGTATGGAATCATTTAACCTGAACAAGCATCTCGCCGACTTCTACGACAACAAACCGAAGACCAGCCAGCGACCCATTATAGGCATAACAACCAACTACGAGGGCATCGACGCTACAGTGCGCGACCGCTACTACAGTCAGATTATAAAGGCAGGAGGTACGCCGGTGCTCATTCCGCCAGTGGCAGACCGCAACGTACTGCTCGATACGCTCGAAACTATCGACGCTCTGCTGCTCACAGGCGGCGGCGACTTCAATCCGCTGTGGGCTGATGAGGAGCCTTCGCCTGCGCTGCATAACATCAACAACGTGCGCGACCTGCCCGAACTGCTCATAACCCGACTGGCGTTCGACCGGCAGATTCCGATGCTGGGCATCTGCCGCGGCGTGCAGACACTTGCTATGGCGCTCGGCGGACGGGTACACCAGGACATCTCGCACGATCCGACAAACTACCGACACTCGCAGGATGCAGACCGTTCGGAACCGACGCACACCGTGGAAATAGAGAAAGGCAGCGTGCTCTATAATATATATAAGAAGGAGAAATTATTCGTCAACTCGTTTCACCATCAGGCTGTGGCTGCGCCGGGCGAACGCTTCAAGATAACGGCGCGGGCGCTCGACGGCGTGGTTGAGGCTATAGAGAGTAGCGAACATAAGGCTGTGCTCGGAGTGCAATGGCATCCGGAGTGGCTCGGTGATGACGGACTGCCGCTCTTCAAGTGGCTTGTGGAGGAGGGCGATGTGCTGCGACGCGCAAAACTGTTCCACCAGCGCAACCTCACGATCGATTCGCACTGCGACACGCCGATGTTCTTCCCGCAAGGCGTGTGCTTCGACCATCGCGACCCAAAAGTGCTCTACGACCTGCACAAAATGAACGAAGGCAGGACGGACGCCGTGACAATGGTGGCATATCTGCCGCAGCCTAAGCCGGAAGAAACTTTCGCCGACGTAGCACCATTCCCCGTTGACACACCGAAAGCTTACGCCGACCTTATCTTCGACAAGATTGACGAGATTGTGCTCAGCGACTCGCGGTACATCGCCTTGGCGCGAAGCCGTGAGGACTTGCTGCGCAACAAGCGCAATGGAGTAAAATCGCTGATGATTGGTATAGAGAACGGTCTTGCGATAGAGAACGACTTGCGTAACGTGAAGCACTTTGCCGACCGCGGCATAGTATACATCACTCTTTGTCACAATGGCGACAATCAGATATGCGACTCGGCGCGCCGCACTCTCAATACTCACGGCGGCGTATCGGCGTTCGGCGCTGAGGTGATACGCGAGATGAACCGCTTGGGAGTGATAGTGGACATGAGTCATGCCGGCGAGAAGTCGTTCTACGATGCGCTGGAGATATCGGCGAAGCCAATAGTATGCTCGCACAGCAACAGCAAGGCGTTGTGCGACGTGCCGCGCAACCTTACCGACGACCAAATGCAAGCCCTCGCTGCAAAAGACGGAGTATGCCAGATAACACTCTACAACGGATTCCTGCGCACCGACGGCAAAGCTTGCATCAACGACGCAATGCTCCACCTCGAACATGCCATCAACGTAATGGGCATCGACCATGTGGGACTTGGCACCGACTTCGACGGCGACGGTGGCGTGCCAGGACTTGCCGACGCCTCCGAACTGATAAACTTCACAAAAGAGCTTCTGCGCCGCCGCTATTCGGAAGAAGATATGGCGAAGATATGGGGCGGCAACTGGCTAAGAGCGCTCGAAGCAAACAGAAAGTTATAGCATCTATAAAGGTATTTTTGCAGAAACATACTACATTAATATTAAATATAGAATATGGAGCATGGACTGTGTCTGTACGGCAATATACAGATTACCGTACAGACACAGTCCATGCTCAAGCACCACACTATGCAAGTATAAAAACTATGAGAAATCTATTCTCTTTCATTCTCACTATACTGACCGCCTCACTCCTGGTGTCGTGCAATGAGAAGAAAGAACCCTCCCTGAACGAATCAGAATATTATCTTAAAAATTGTCTTTCATCAATATCTGCCGAAGGAGACTCTGCCGTGTGGGTAGGCACCGAGTTTGGAGAAATTATCTTCTCGAACAACAGCGATAGACGCCAGTACCAGGTGGGTAGCAACCGAATCTACAAGGTGTACACCCAGCAGTGCGACGGCGATAAGCGTATCTGTTGGATAGCAATACGCAATGCCGGTCTTTCCAAATGGGAGATAGCCGGCAATAGCGCCAGATGCCTTGCCGAATATACCATTCCTAAGAAAGGTCAGCATTATTCCGTTTACGACATTATGGAAGAAGACGGGCTGCTTCTTGCTGCCACCAGTCAGGGTGTGTACACGCTCAATCTTAGAAGTGCCGATTCGGCTTTGAAGCCTATCTATCCGAATGGCGGCAATTATCACTCCGGCGACCCATTTGTTACCAAGACCATCTGCCGTTCTGCCGCCAATCAAGTTCTTGTGGCTACACAGAACGGTCTGCTGCATATAGACGTCGCGTCCATGAAGACCCGTGTCTCTCATAAGGGCGAACGCATCAACTTCGTCAGCGTGATTGACGGCGAGACCAATATCCTTGCTGGCAACAAGTTCTACATCGAGCATAAGGACGGTTCGCTGAAGCGCGAGGTAGATCTTAAGTTTCATACCAATCTTTTTTATTATGTTGGCGGAGCCTACTGTTTTCTTGATAACAGCACGGCTGTTCTAACGCGCGATTTGGAAAAATTCTACACTATTTCTCTCCGCCGCAACATTCCGATGTCGTGCAACAACGTTATCGTTTCGGCTAAGAAGAACGACCATGTGTGCATAGCTACCGAAAACGCCGTTTGGAAGGTTCCGGTACACCAAAGCGTGTTCAATGACAATGCTGCCATCATGTCGGCTGCAACCGACGAGAATGGCGACATTTATTATATAAACGCGCATAACGAGATATTCCTTCAGCCCAACGGTTCGGATAAAGCCTACAAGATTTTCGACTTTATCCGCGAGGCGCCTATTGTCGACTCGCGTATCTACAACGGATGTTTGTATTATGTTACCAGCAACCACGACTTGAAGCAAGTCAGCCTTACTTCCTACTTCATACGCAATATTCTGCTTTCACACAGCCAAATGGTTTACGACTCGCAGTCGAAAATCACTTCCATGGGACTTATGACCGTAGACAACAAGCCGAAATTGTATCTCGGCATACAGGACGGACTTATAGAGATTGAGCCCGAAAGCAGGCATATTGACACCATACCATCGTTCAACGACAAGTACATCACCAAATTCTACCAGCAATCTAAAGACAACAACCTCTATCTCACCACGCTCAACCACGGCATATTCTACGGTAGCAACGGCAGATACAAGCCGATTGCCGGAACCGGCGGCATGGAGAACATAAGCAGCATGGCTATCACCAAGGAGTTTCCGCCGCAGATGATTGTGCTTGCCGGCAACTCACTGCTGATAAAGGACGGCGGCAAAGCTATTGACGCCAAGGCTGAGAGCGACATGTTCGCTATCGGCGACAGCGTCGTATACACTTTGCCCGAGTTCGGCATCCGTAAGTATGTGAAGAAAGCCGACAGCCTCGTTCTTTCCGGCTACTACTATCAAGACATCAGTTTTGAGCGTAAGGCATCGGTGGTGAAAGACGACAAGGTATATTTAGGTTGCGAGCTGGGCGTGCTTACGTTCACTGCGGGCAAGGAAAACCAAGCCCAATGGGTGAAGATTACGAACAGCTCCGTCACCCGCAGAATAATGGTCGTCACCATCGTGTGCCTGCTGCTCATCGTGTCTGCCATTTTTGTCGGCTACCGCTTCTACCGTTATCTTGCCACACGCACTATCAGGGTGCGCAAGGAGGAACTGAAGAAGCGACTTGCCGGCATCGAGTCGGTAAGCAATTTGTTCTCCGACGACTACAAGAGCGCGATTCTTGCTTTATACAAGGATATAGCCGAGATTGGATTGGGCAAGTACCATAGCTGGAAAGCCAACAACGAGAAGATTGCCGCCATTTCCGACACTCTCATGCGCATGAACAGAAGCAATGTGTTCATGCTCCTCAAGAAGATAGACCAGCAGCGCGAACGTCTGGCTTCGCTCGAGATTGCAGACAGCAAACTTCTCGCCGACAACAGCCAACGTGCCCTAAGCAACGGCGATATTGAAGTGCTCCGCAGCCAGGCTCTCGCCAACGAGCAGTGGCTCTCCGCCTATGAGAAGGTGCAGAAGGAGCTTAGCGGCTATATGTTCCAGCTTCGCGATGTCATTATTATAAAGGGTCTGTCGGACGGCATTCTTACAGAGATTGACGAATACAAGCAGCTTCTCACTACCGATCCTATGGAGAGTCTTGACGGCAAGTTGCAGGAGATACGCCGCAGATACAACCGCCTATTCCTCGACGATGCGCTCCAGACGCTCCGCGCCTATTTCGCTTCGCGCTCGAAACGGCTCGACGCGCTCGACGCCAACGACCATGTCGTGGAGGCTGTAAGGATGCAGCTCGACAGCGTCACCTCCGACATGCAGCAGCAGGACCGTCTGACGTTGCTGCGCCAACTCAAGCATACCGACCGCCGCATTGAGCAGGTCGTGCTACGCCGCCGACTGCAGAAAGAGATGGATAGATACACCTTCATACGTCGCACGGCTATCAGCGAGAACGAGGAACGGGTAGTGCAGGTAGACGAGAAGCGTCTTGAGTGCGAGATAGCGACGCGTTCCGACGAGACTACTCACAACATCAGCCTGCTCATTGCCGACATCTATGCTTGCATGAGCGACACCGACCCGCGTCTTGTGAACAGCATCCTTAAGTTCAACGGCTTCGACAACCAGCAGGCAAAGGTGCTCATGCTTCTCATCGCCGACGCTAAGGTGAAGCGCACCGCTGTTCCGGGCATGCTTCGCGTTGTTGGCAACCTTAATCCGGTTATCAGCCGACTGCTGAAGAACAAGATTAAGCCTTCGGAAGACGAAATAAGGCAGTACGTGGAGCGCCATCCGGCTTCCTTAGCGTCATACATATTAAGACTGATAGAATAACTTCGCAAACACCACATTCTTCTAAACGTCTTACAGACAGACATTTGTAAAAAGTTGCATTTCGATGAAACGTTGTAATCATCGAATGCAACTTTTTTTTTTGCTTTTCATCTATAACTTTGCAGCATCAAAATTCGCAAGCGACCTATTAAAGCAAGCGATCTATTGAAAGCGACAATTATTCTAAAAAACTTAATAACGTAAAACATTATGATGAAAAGAAAATTCTTAGTGGCTGCTCTTGCAGTGTTCTGCTTTTCTGCCTTTGCGCAGACAAACATCAAAGATGTCAGAACAAATCCCGACTTGTTCTTCCTTAAGGACGGAGAGCAGGCAAGTTCGCTCGATCTTCTTCCTCCTCCACCAGAGATTGGCAGTCTTCAGTGGTTCAACGATGAGGCCCGCTACTATTGGGGTCTGAAGCAGCGCAACACTCCGCGTGGCGACCAGGCTGCTGCCGACGCCAACGTAGAGGATGTGGCTATGAACTTCTCCGACGCCTTCGGCACACGCATCACCAAGGAGGAGACTCCGGCTATCTACAAGCTCGTATACAAGATGCGCGAGGATGCCGGCGACCTTGCCACACGCAGCGCAAAGAAACACTATAACCGCATACGCCCGTTCAAATACTACAACGTGCCTACCTGCAACTCTAAGCAGGAGGGCGAGCTGTCTACAAACGGTTCGTATCCGTCTGGTCACACCACGATAGGCTGGGCTGAGGCACTGGTGCTCGCAGAGATCAACCCCGACCGTCAGAACGAGATTCTGAAGCGTGGTTTCGAGATGGGTCAGAGCCGCGTCATCTGTGGCTATCACTGGCAGAGCGACGTTGACGCCGCACGCGTTGTGGCTTCGGCTGTCGTAGCTCGTCTGCACGCCAACAAGGAGTTCCAGAAGTGTCTTGAGGCTGCCAAGAAGGAGTTTGCAAAGCTCGTAAAGCAGGGCAAGGTAAAGAAGAGCGAGTTTGTAGCCACTCCGTGGGACAAGAAGTAAAAGAACGGCTGGCAAACCATTTTGCCTGACAATTAGATTCCAAAAAAAACGAATATGAAAAAAAATATAATGGCTGCAGCCCTCGTCATGGGTTTTGCGGCTGCTGCAAATGCGCAGGAGAATAAGCTCGTCGTCAAGCCTTCAGGCCGTATCCTTATGGATGCTGCATTTCTGAACAGCTCCAACAAGACTGTAGACGAGCAGTGTGTAGACGGTGTGAACGTTCCCGACATACGTATCGGCATGAAGGTTTCGTACGGCAAGTGGGAAGGCAAGGCCGATATCGGCTACGCCCGCGGTTCGGTATCTCCGAAGGATATCTTCATCCAGTACAACTTCAACAAGCAGAACTTCCTGCGTGGCGGCTACTTCGTTCATCAGTTCGGCTACCAGAGCGCTACGTCTTCGAGCTTCAAGGTCTCTATGGAGGAGCCTGAGACCCACTCTGCGTTCGGTGTGGGCGGTCGTCTTGTTGGTTTGATGTACGAGCATAGCGACAACAAGTTCATGGGTACGGGTTCGGTATATACCGACGCCCAGTCGTTCAAGAAGCAGACCAACCACACGGGCTATCAGGGTTCGGGCTTCCTCACCCGTTTGGTCTACCATCCGCTCATCGAGAAGGGCAACCTCTTCCACGTAGGCATCGGCTTGAACTATGAGCTTGCAGCCGAAAACCGTTCTAACATGGAGTTCAAGGCGCCTTATCCAGTACGCGTAGCTGGCATCAACGCCATTGGTGCTAAGATTACCGATGCGAAGAGCGACTTCAAGTTCTCGGGCGAACTGATGGCAGCCAAGGGTCATGTAGGCATTGAGGGTCAGTACATCTTCATGAACGTAGACCGTAAGGGCGACGCCAAGAGCTACAAGGCTTGGGGCGCTTACGGCAACCTGCGCTTCCTTCTCAACAACGAGTACGAGTATGTGAAGAACGATGCCGGCATCGCCACTCCTGCCCCGAAGTCGTGGGAGCTTGTTGCGGCTTACAACTACACCGACATGAACGATGCGAAGGCTGGTTTCCATGGTGGCAAGCTCAGCGACTGGGCTCTTACCATGAACTACTACATCAACAAGTATATGATCTGGCGTGTGAGCGGTCATATCGTACGTGCCGGCGAGAGCGACTACTCTGGCTTCAACAAGAACACTTTCCGCGTTATTGAGACACGTCTGCAGTTCAAGTTCTAAAAAAAACATGTTCAATTAAAGCATCCCGTGAGATATGAAAAAATTTATAGCTATTTATATTCTGCTTGCAGCTATCCTTCCTACAGCAGTCTTTGCTCAGGTGCAGCGTTCGGCTGCGTTCCACGATAAGTATCAGTTGAAGGAGGTGGTTGTGCTTTCGCGCCACAACATACGCAGCCCGCTGTCTACCAACGGCTCTACATTGAGCAAGATGACTACCCACCAGTGGACCAACTGGAGTTCGGCTGCCAGCGAACTGACGCTGAAGGGCGGCGTTCTTGAGACCGAGATGGGCCAGTTCTTCAGAAAGTGGACCGTCAGCGAGGGTCTGTTCAAGGAGAATCAGGTTCCTTCTGTTGACGAGGTGAACGTCTACGCCAACTCCATGCAGCGCTGCATCGCCACCGCTGCCTACTTCTCTACGGCGTTCATGCCGGTAGGCGGCCTGAAGGTGAACCACCGCTACACGCCTTCTACGATGGACCCCGTGTTCAACCCCGTGCTCACAAAGGTGAGCGACGCATTCAAGGCCAAGGCTATGGAGCAGATCAACGCTATGGGCGGAAAGGCTGGTCTTGTCGGTTTGGCTAAGAGTCTGAAGGGGAGCTACCGCAACATATCGCGCACGCTCGACTATCCCGAGAGCGAGGCTTACAAGGAGCTGGGCGACGTGAAGTACGACGACACGCAGATTACGCTCGTAAAGGGCAAAGAGCCTGGCATGAAGGGCACAATGAAGAACTTCAACTCGGCTTCCGACGCTTTCATCCTGCAGTATTACGAGGAGCCCGACGCCGACAAGGCGGCGTTCGGCGAGAAACTCACACGCGACGACTGGACCTCTATAGCCAAGGTGAAGGATGTGTACGGCGACGTGCTCTTCACTGCGCCTATCGTGGCTGCAAACGTGGCTCACCCGCTGCTGATGTACATGAAGGACGAGCTTAACTCGAAGAACCGCAAGTTCACGTTCCTCTGCGGCCACGACTCTAACATCGCGTCCGTCAACGCGGCTCTCGGTGTTGAGCGCTACAGCCTGCCCAACTCTATCGAGAAGGTGACGCCGATAGGCAGCAAGGTGGTCTACGAGAAGTGGATTGAGAAGGCTACTGGCAAGGAGTATGTAGGCGTTAACCTCGTATACCAGAGCACCGACCAGCTGCAGCAGAACGCGCCGCTCGACCTCGACCATGCTCCGCAGGTCTTCCCGCTCTCGTTTAAGGGTCTCCAGAAGAACGCCGACGGCCTCTACTCGTTCGAGCAGATTAACGAGCGTTTCGAGCAGGCAGTAAATGCCTACGACGACATCAAGTAACAGGTTTTTTATCATTGCAATCCGCAATGCCTGCACAGCAGGTGTTGCGGATTTTTTTATTGCTGTCCGGTAAAACTAATAATGTGGTTATAAACGGGCTGAAAGCCCAACAATCACATAGCCCAGGGCAACGCCCTGGGTGTTGAGTGTATATATTGAGTAGTGCGCCCTGTAAGGGCAACACCTTAATAATTAGGCTTTTGCCCTTACAGGGCGCAGGGGGCGTGTGGGTTCCTTTTACCCAGGGCGCTGCCCTGGGCTATGTGCTTCTGCCCCTTCGGGGCGTGCCACTCGTGAGTTTTGACACACTTGCAGAGGGTGCATTTCTTGCTCGGTTGGTGCACTTGAGACAAGTGCACCCCCTAAGTGTGCCACCGTTTGCGTTCGCCGTCCAATCAGATTCCGTTCGCCGTCCAATCGGATTCCGTCCGCCGTCCGATCGGATTCCGTACGGGTGACGATGACTTTTCGTGAGGTTTTTACTGCAAATATCATACGAGCTGAACGCCATATCGCCGCTGCGCAATATTTTTTTACGCACAAACCCACCTATTTATAAAGAAAAAGACGTAACTTTGCATAAAAACAGTATAAAATCAATGGAATACAACTTCAGAGAAATAGAAAAGAGATGGCAGAGCCAGTGGGTGAAGGACAAGACTTACCACACCACTGAGGACCCTGCAAAGGAGAAGTTCTACGTACTCAACATGTTCCCCTACCCGTCGGGAGCCGGTCTGCACGTAGGCCATCCGCTTGGCTATATCGCATCCGACATCTACGCACGCTACAAGCGCTTGAAGGGCTTCAACGTGCTCAACCCTATGGGCTACGACGCATACGGACTGCCCGCTGAGCAGTATGCTATTCAGACCGGTCAGCACCCTGAGGTGACTACCGTGGCTAACATCGCACGCTATCGTCAGCAGCTCGACAACATCGGCTTCTCGTTCGACTGGGACCGCGAGATTCGCACCTGCGACCCGAAGTACTACCACTGGACTCAGTGGGCGTTCGAGAAGATGTTTGGCTCGTTCTTCTGCAACTCGTGCCAGAAGGCAGAGCCGATTGAGAAGCTCGTGGAGCACTTCAACGAGAAGGGCACCGAGGGTCTGGATGTCGCCGAGAGCGAGCATCTGGAGTTCACAGCAGAAGAGTGGCGCGCCATGAGCGACGTGGAGAAGCAGAAGACGCTCATGAACTACCGCATCGCCTACCTCGGCGAGACAATGGTGAACTGGTGCGCCGGCTTAGGCACGGTGCTTGCCAACGACGAGGTGGTGAACGGCGTGAGCGAGCGCGGCGGCTTCCCCGTCGTGCAGAAGAAGATGCAGCAGTGGTGTCTGCGCACATCGGCTTACTCGCAGCGACTGCTCGACGGACTCGACACCGTCGACTGGAGCGACTCTATCAAGGAGACACAGAAGAACTGGATAGGCAGAAGTGAGGGTACGGAGATGCAGTTCAGAATAGCCCCCTCCAACTCCCCCGTCGGGGGAGAGCTTGAGGCTGCTTGGAACAAGTTCAAGACTGCTCACCCATTCAACTACGAAATTCTTAAAGAGAACGCCAAAGAAAACCGCAAGCATCAGACTGAAGCAGAAGCGGCTCTTTGGGAGGTTTTACGTGCCAACCAATTGGGCGAAAAATTCAGAAGACAGCACGTCATCGGCGACTTTATCGTTGACTTCGTAGCTCTGAACAGCAAGCTCGTCATCGAGGTTGACGGAGCTTACCATAACAATGCAGAACAAATGGAAGCAGACAAACTACGTTCTGAATTCCTTAACGAAGCAGGTTTCAAAGTGTTGCGCTTTACAAACGAGCAAGTTCTGCAAGATACAGACAACACCATTAAAGAAATAAAAGCTAACCTCAAAGCCCTCTCCCCGACGGGGAGAGACGGAGAGGGGCTGTTAACTATCTTCACCACTCGCGCCGACACTATCTTCGGCGTAACGTTCATGGTGCTGGCGCCGGAGAGCGAACTCGTGGCGCAGCTCACCACAGCAGAGCATAAGGCTGAGGTAGACGAGTACTTAGCGTACGTGAAGAAGCGCACAGAGCTCGACCGTATGGCTAACCACAACGTGACTGGCGTGTTCAGCGGATCGTATGCCGTGAACCCGTTCACCGGCGAGAACATTCCTATCTGGATTTCAGAATACGTGCTTGCAGGCTACGGCACGGGAGCCATCATGGCTGTTCCTGCGCACGACTCGCGCGACTATGCCTTCGCCAAGCACTTCAACCTGCCTATCACGCCGCTCATCGAGGGCGCCGACGTGTCGGAGGAGAGCTTCGACGCCAAGGAGGGCATCGTCTGCAACTCGCCTGCCGCTGGCAAGGAGACGCTCGACGGTTTTTCACTTAATGGGCTTAGTGTTAAGGAGGCTATCGCAAAGACAAAGCAGTTCGTGACGGAGAAGGGCATGGGCCGCGTGAAGGTCAACTATCGTCTGCGCGACGCTATCTTCTCGCGTCAGCGCTACTGGGGCGAGCCGTTCCCGGTCTACTACAAGGACGGTATGCCGAAGATGGTGCCCGAGGACTGCCTGCCGCTGCTGCTGCCCGAGATTGAGACATACAAGCCTACAGAGACCGGCGAGCCGCCGTTGGGACGCGCCAAGATGTGGGCGTGGGACGTGGAGAAACGCCAGGTGGTAGACAAGGCGCTCGTGGACAACAAGACCGTCTTCCCGCTCGAGCTGAACACCATGCCGGGCTTCGCAGGCTCATCGGCTTACTACCTGCGCTACATGGATCCGCACAACGACACATGCCTCGTGGGCAAGGACGCCGACAACTACTGGCAGAACGTAGACCTCTACGTAGGAGGCTGCGAGCACGCTACGGGCCACCTCATCTACTCGCGCTTCTGGAACAAGTTCCTCTTCGACCTCGGCGTGTCGTGCAAGGAGGAGCCGTTCCAGAAACTCGTCAACCAGGGCATGATTCAGGGTCGCTCCAACTTCGTATATAGAATAAACCGAGCCCCCTCTAACTCCCCCCAGGGGGAGAACGGCGTTGCCTCTACATCTAACGGCTCCCTCTCCTCGGAGAGGGCGGGGGGAGAGGCTGCCCCCGTCTTCGTATCGTACAACCTGCGCAAGGACTACGACGTCACACCGATACACGTAGACGTGAACATCGTGAGCGCCGACGTACTCGACATCGAGGCGTTCAAGGCATGGCGACCGGAGTATGCCAACGCCGAGTTCGTGCTCGAGGACGGCAAGTACATCTGCGGCTGGGCTGTAGAGAAGATGTCGAAGTCGATGTTCAACGTCGTCAACCCAGACATGATCGTGGAGAAGTACGGCGCCGACACGCTGCGTCTGTACGAGATGTTCCTCGGTCCGGTGGAGGCAAGCAAGCCTTGGGACACCAACGGCATCGACGGCTGCTTCCGCTTCCTCAAGAAGTTCTGGGCGCTGTTCTACGAGAACCGCACCGACGAGTTCCTGCCCACAGACGCTGAGCCTACAGCCGACAACCTCAAGAGCCTGCACAAGCTCATCAAGAAGGTGACTGAGGACATCGAACACTTCTCTTACAACACCTCTATCTCGGCGTTCATGATTGCCGTGGGCGAGCTGGCACAGCAGAAGTGCCGCTCAAAGCAGGTGCTCGAGCAGCTCGTGGTGCTCATCGCGCCGTTCGCTCCGCACATCGCAGAGGAGCTGTGGCACGCCTTAGGCAACACCACGACCGTATGCGACGCTCAGTGGCCCGTGTTCAACCCGCAGTATCTCGTAGAGAGCGAGGTGCAGCTCACCGTGTCGTTCAACGGCAAGGCACGCTTCCAGAAGAAGTTCGCTGCCGACGCTACCAACGACGAGATTCAGGCTGCTGTGCTCGCCGACGAGCAGAGCAAGAAGTATCTCGACGGAAAGACAGTCGTGAAGGTGATTGTCGTACCTAAGAAGATCGTGAATGTCGTTATAAAATAACAAATATAAATCCTATGACCATCGACCGCAAAATTATCTGGCAAGAAGCGAAAGACTATTTCAACATCACTCTCGGTTTATTGCTTTACACCTTCGGTTTCACAGTTTTCCTTCTACCCTACGAAATTGTAACCGGAGGCATCGCCGGTATCGGAGCCATCGTGTTCTATGCCACTAAATTTCCAGTTCAATGGACATTTTTCATCATCAACGCCGTGCTCATCGTGGCGGCTCTGAAGGAGCTTGGAATAAAGTTCCTTGCCAAAACCATCTATGCCACGATAGCCATAACCGTGATGCTCGACCTGGCGCAGAAGATAGTGGAGATGCCCGACGGCACCTTCTACAAACTCATGGGCGAGGGCAACGACTTCATGTCGCTCATCATCGGATGTATGCTTACGGGCACGTCACTGGCAATAGTGTTCTTGAACAACGGCAGCACGGGTGGAACAGACATCATCGCTGCCGTAGTGAACAAACACTATAATGTGTCGCTCGGCAAGGGTCTCATCATGGTCGACCTCGTCATCATCGGCAGCTGTCTCGCCATCGACTCTTTCGGTCCGTTCCCGCAGCGCTGTCAGATGGTGGTGTTCGGTCTGTGTACGATGGTCATCGAGTGTACCATGCTCGACTACGTGATGAGCGTGCAACGGCAGTCGGTGCAGTTCATGATTTTCTCGCACAAGTATCAGGAGATAGCAAGCGCCATCACCAAGAAGACCGACCACACGCTCACTATCCTCGACGGTCACGGATGGTATACGGGTAAGGAGATGAAGGTGATATGTCTGCTCGCCAAGAAAAGCGAGTCGGTGCTCATCTTCCGCCTCATCAAGATGATAGACCCGCGCGCCTTCGTGTCGCAGAGCAGCGTCATCGGTGTCTACGGCGAGGGATTCGACCAGATAAAGGTTAAGGTAAAGAAAGAAAGCCCCTCCCAACCCTCCCCGTCGGGGAGGGCTTAGTTAGCAATGGCTTAGGAAGGCCTAAGAAGGCTTAGAAAGGCTTATTAAAAAAAACAACAATGAACAATTCACAGCAATCATACACCCTCCCCGACGGGGAGGGACGGGGTGGGGCTATCGTCTTCGCCACCAACAACAAGCACAAGCTCTCGGAGATACGCGCCATACTCGGCGACCGCTTCCACGTGCTCTCGCTCGAAGACATCAACTGCCACGCAGACATACCCGAAACAGCCAACACGCTTGAGGGCAACGCCATTCAGAAGGCGCGCTACGTAGTGGACAACTACGGCTACGACTGCTTCGCCGACGACACGGGGCTCGAAGTGCCCGAGCTTGGAGGCGAACCGGGCGTCCACTCGGCACGCTACGCCGAGGGCACCGACCACAACTCAGAAGCCAACATGCAGAAGCTGCTCGCACGCTTGGGCGACAGCAACGACCGCCGTGCGCAGTTTCGCACCGTGATAGCTCTCGCACGCCGCAGCGACGTTGCCGACTACACGCTCTTCGAGGGCATCGTGCGCGGCACCATATCGCGCGAGAAGCAGGGCACAGAGGGCTTCGGCTACGACCCTATCTTCGTGCCCGAAGGCTACAACGAGTCGTTCGCACAGCTCGGCATGGACATCAAGAACGGCATATCGCACCGAGCACGCGCCGTTGCGAAGCTCGCCGAATACCTCAAGTAGCCCCGTAGCGCCCCCGTAGCGGAGGTCTCCGAATACCTCAAGTAGCCTCATAGCGCCCCCGTAGCGGAGGTCTCCGGCCTCCGCCGCTGGTTACAAAATATTGGTTACAAAATATTGCTGTCCGGTAAAACTAATAATGTGGTCAAAGACGGGCTGCGCTCGGCTTTGCCGCTTGCCAGAGCAAGAAAGCCCAATAATCACATAGCCCAGGGCAGCGCCCTGGGCTATGTGATGTTGGGCTTTCAGCCCGCGTTAATTGAGTTTTGACACACCCTCCGCACCTCAACATAACCTCTTATGGTTAGCTCGGTTGGTGCAGTGCTTGCGCGGTTGGTGCCTTCCAGAGGAGGGTGTGTCAAAACTCCCGATATAAATAACAAAAAACTCGTTGTACGTTC
>ERZ791902.100-NODE-100-length-70059-cov-56.168876_pt1 | contig 70059 bp, 71 predicted proteins | sample MGYA00510149_ERZ791902 | MGnify/ENA primary metagenome ERZ791902 (study PRJEB30046, sample SAMN00792060) | human gut metagenome | study: EMG produced TPA metagenomics assembly of the A metagenome-wide association study of gut microbiota in type 2...
CTGGTGGTTTGCATATTACTTTGGCTATTTCTAATTCCTTTTTTAGAGAAAATATCCATTACTATTACTTGCTTTTTATTACATATTTACTACTTGTCAATCACTTTGTTTGCTTCACTTACTATAGGCATGCCCATAAAGTAAACGAAAATCCGAAGTGTTTTCAGATAGATTACTCTGTAACACCATCCTATGGGCTTCATATTCCAAATTCACTTTATTTGCTTTATCCTCTATTGGCCCCCGATAAAGTAAACCATATTCCGAAGTGTTTTTAAGTCCATTGTGTCTTGTCACATATGGTATTTTGGGGGACTTCAAAAATACTTCGTTTACTTTATTCTCTATAGGCACACCCATATAGTAAAGTGTTTGCTAAAGTGTTTTATTCGTCCTCCTCAAACAGTTGCACATTTGTCGGAACTTCTCCATAATAGAACATCTTGTCGTATCGCTTCACCAACTTCAAGTCGTTCATTAAGTACTGCAACACTTTCACCATCACGCTTCGACATCGCTTGCCCCCTATAGCCTCGTATGCAGGTATCATTGCCTGAATGGTTTTCTCAAAGCCCTTGATAGGCTTACCAGCAAAAGCTGATACCAAAGCCCCCTCATGCTGTTCTATGGTTAGGTCGGTATAAATACATTGTGGCAATGATAGCGGCTCTGTTCCGTATTGACATAGAGGATTCGTCGTTTGCCCTCTGGCAGACTGGCATGATCGTTCAATACCTGACCATTTGCCAATGATGCTGCAACCAATGCTGAGACGTTAAAAGTCTTCTTCGCTTTCGTCTTGCCTGTCGAAGCACTGAAATTACCCAAAGTCGCTATTGTTGAATTGTCTATCCATATTATCTGAGGCGGCGTACTATAGGTATCGGTCGCCTTTATCAGTGCGTCCTTCAATTTTCAATACGGCCTGCATGAGATGCTTACTGACCAGCTTTCCCATTCGGTGTAGATGTCTCTTGCGCACACGCCCATCAAAATATACCACGTTTGTTCGTTTTTTTTGCTGCGGTTAAACGCTTGATTATCAATGTTGTACGACGAAACGTGCAAAGCACATGCAAAAGAATATTAGCGCAAATGACAAATTTTATAGCGTATTTTTGAAATACGCAAGACAAAGTACTATATAGAGCTGTAAGCAAAAAGGCAAAATTAATCGTTTATGACAAGAATTCCTGTGAACTACGAATTGTTTAGAAGAAGCATGTATGTTTCAAAAGCGTGGCAAGCGCATTCATCTTTCACCCCCGAGGAGGTGGCCCATGTCACCATGCTAAACAAACGGGTGGCAGAACTTACAGAATGTTTGCTCGAAGATGCTGTGGCTGAGGCATTGCGTGCGGGACGAAGATACCAAGATAGGAAATCTGCTTTTCTACGCCGATACATTATAAAGGGCACTGTAAGTTTGTGCTTGCATGTGAAAGACACGTTAAAGTCCTGTCCCGAACATGGCTGCCACTATCCAGACGAAGCGTGCAAACTTTACCACGCAGGTAGCAAATATTGCTTGGACGAGATGTTAAGAACCGGGCGCCATGTCACAACCGTCATTCTGCACGATAACCACTTCCGCAAGTGCGAGGACCAACTGCGTAGTGAAGCAGCAGATTGGGGACACACCATGTTAGAGTCCGATGAAGACTTGAATGATAATTGGAAAGAGCTGCGTCAGCAGTACCACCTGCCAATCTGTTGGTCATTTATGGACTTGATGGAAGATTTCACAATGGACGAAATTATGTGCATCACGCCAGACCTGTTTGAGATGAACGTGAATCGTTTGTACTAATACTTACTTAACACAATCAAATAATATGACAAACAACAATCCAGTAGTGTTCGACCCCCAAAATCAGTGGGCGGAGGAGTTAGGAGCCTCATTTATAGGCAGTATGGCAGTAATCTATTTTCGCGATCATTGGTATTCTCCACAACTCGATTACTTGAAGCGAGAAGAGGCCATTCAGAATTGTAAAGACTATTGTTGCTTGATGCGCAGTATGGGGTACGTGGCATTTGTGGGCTATTCGAGCGACGATGACGAGCCACAAACGGTTATTGTATGTAATGTGCCGATAGATTTGTTGTTTGGCACCTGTATAGCATTCGATAGCTATGTGATATCGTATCATACCCCGTGCAATAACAGCGTTAAAGTCGTGTCATGGTCGTTGAGGCTTAAAACTGTGCCTGGTGAGCCTTTGCAGCAGAGGTCGTATGAGCATTTGGAAACGAAATATGAATACGAGGATTGGGACATTGACGAATTCCTTTCTTTGTCAAGAGATTTGTCGCAGTGCACTATACGTGGCTGTGGGTTCTGCATAAACGATATTGCAATTCTTTCGGGGCGTATAGAAGAGGTGGTGCAACAGCATTGGCCTGATAAGGACGAAGATGCGGCGAAGTCGCTTTATGCCCAAGCACTCAATAACTTGCAGTCGCATTGCGATGAATTGCGCCGTAGCTTGAGTAAGCCTGTCAATGACTTGATAGACGAGGGGTTGATTGACTCTGAACCAAAAACAGGGGGAGATGAGGACGAAATGGAAGATTAGAAGTTAAGGAACGAATTAACGTAAGCATCCCATGCAGGCCGTATTGGAGTCTTTTCAATACGGCCTGCATGGGATGCTTACGAATAATTTGCTACTCTATTGCAAAATCTTTTTAGAAAGTTGGAAGTCAATAAACGCTTGCTGTCCTTTACAGTAATTGATAAGTTGATTGAACGTATAGTCGTGTGATAGCAGAGGAGCGTTGCCAATGAGCACAAGGTGCTTGCGCGCACGCGTCATGGCCACGTTGAGCTTGCGGTCAATCACTTGGTGAGTACGTTCGTCAACGTATTCGTTGTTGGTAAGGAAGAGCAACTGATATTTATGCTTAGCCGTGAAACTATAGATGATATAGTCGCGCTGGCTACCTTGGTAACGTTCAACGGTGTCGATCGTGATGTCGTGCAGTTGCGGAATGCCCAGGCGGTCGATGGCAGCACGCACGGTAGCAATTTGATTGCGGTAAGGCACAATGATACCCAACGTTTTCAGTACATCAAAATCGTTGCATTTTTGGTAGATGTATTGTGCCAATTGAGCAGCAATATTGGCCTCGATAACGTTCACTTTAGGAGGTTCCATCTCATTCAGGTCATCACTAAGAGGATAGGAGATGAAGGCTACGCGATTGTGGTGTAAGGCCATGTCTTTCCAATCTACGTGAGGACTGTTGGCTCGTGGTGTAGCTTCTGTTTGATGAGGAAGTGGCACTTCGCACAAGGCATCATTGTAAAAGTTGAGGCTGGGGAAGTAGGCAATGTCGTGGTGCATACGCCCTTGGTGGGTGAGCATGTGACAGACTTGTTCGTTGCGCGAGCCGTCTTCGTTAAATCCGTAAAGGTCGAGCAGACGCTCAAATAGAGAGAGACGACAATTATGAAGACTGATAGCATTCAGTTGCGGGTCTTTTACGTCAGACTCTTCTGCGCTTTGTTGCACAACGGCGGGTAACTGCTTCTCATCGCCAATGAGTACAAAGCGCTTGATAGCACATTCATCGTTGTGTGTGGCACAGAGCAAAGGGAGCAAGTGTGGCTCAAGAATTTGTGAAGCCTCGTCGATAATGGCAAGACTAAATTGCTTGAGTTCAAAAAGAGGTAAAGCAGCACTTAATGCAGTGGTCGTGCCACAAAATACGCGCGTTTGCTTTATCAGATTGATAACCAATTGCTTGTTGGGGTGCTCCATCTGATTAATGCGCTCGCTCAGTAGGTACGGGCGATAAGCTTTCTCACAACTATAATCACTACCCAAGCGTATAAAGTCGATGCCTTCTTCCACTAACTTGCTACAGATCTCGTCCACAGCGCGATTGGTGTAGGAAAGTAGGAGCACGTTGGTGTTGGCGTGAAGCAACTCTTCGGTGAGAATGTTTTTCATGCCGTAGGAAGTCTTACCAGTGCCTGGAGGGCCAATGACGATGTAAATGTCTTCAGCCTGTAACGCATTTTCAACCAATTGGTTGAATTCAGCGTTGCCATAGTCTCCTTGGCGAGCCTTGAGCGGTTCGATAGAGGGTTGGCGTTGGCCTAACAAAAGGTCGCGACGCGATTGGGGAGCAGACAGAAAGGCGTGTAGCCCACGATACTGTGCATTGTACGAAGACTCCATAAAGTCGTGTTCAATGGCCCACACTTTGGTGTGGTAATGGTCGAACACGTTGCGGGAAGTCTGTGCGTTGCGCAAGCGGACGGTCACCTTGTCAGTATGAATGTCGGTGAGCGTGCCACGGAACACCAGCGTAGCGGTAGCATCAGGCTGCTCGTAAGCAGTGTAAGGATAGAAAAGTACGATGTCGCCCTCGCGGAAGTTGGAGAGGTCGGCATCAATAGTTGTACTTTTGGTTGTGTCGAATGTAAAATGAACGTCTTCAATCTTTCCCTCATCGTTGACGATGGGGTGAATGCTTAATTGTTCATATATGTTGCCAGCTTCGCGTTTGTCCTCGATGGTAGTGTTCCACGTAGCTGCAAAGCCTGAGTTCTCTTTCGTACGATTGCCAATGCGTGAGAGGGCGTGTTCGTTGGCAACAAACTGCATGAAACGGAAGTAATAACTGCGCTCTAATGAAGAAGCACGATGTATGGGGGCAAGTAGTTCCTCCAATTGTGGCCGTTTGTAGCGTTGCCATAGCGTACCATTGGCATACGGATATATCTGTTCGGGCGTAAGCGTCTCAAGACGGCGTAGTCCACCGCGCGTAAACCAGTCCTCACTATAAGCCAAAATGTTGCGCAACTTAAAAGCCTCGAAAAGGAGTTTGGGAGCGGAAGTGGCAAGGTCAAGTCCGTCACGGTAGCGCGAGTAGAGTAAGAAGGCTTGCATCTCGTCAGCACGAAGTTGCTTGTAGTCGTAATGGAGCAACGCACGATAGAGCAGCATCTGTATGTAATGTGGTTCTTGCTTGCCTGCGTATTCCTCTTTTCCCTTGCCCGGTAGCCATTTACACTTGCCCGACTTCTGTTCAATGATAGTGCGGTAGTTGAGGTCAAGAAAGTCCATACGTCCTTGCAGACCGAGCGTGTCAGAGAAGAAAGTCGGTTCGAGTATTACTTCTTCAGATTGAAAAGATTGGTCAGTTTGTTGTTCAAAATCATTCGCCATGATATGACGAATATTCTCTTTCTGTTGTTGCGCCATTTGGTGAAACTCATTGCCCATTTCGTTGCACGTAGCAATGGCGAGTGCATTTTGCTTAAAGAAAGAGCGTATGCTATCAGCGTATGAAATGTCCTTCTTATAGGCCACCTCGTCTAATAATTGTCCAGCAAAGTTACCTAATAAGATGGGTTGCGTAGCCGTATAAGGACTGATGCGGCGTAGTAATTCCGTCCAAGGAGAGCGTCCTACGGCATCGAAACAACCTGCAACGGATGTAACGTTAACAAGGTAGTCGGGAGCATAGATGATGAGTTCGGGGAGCAGTGTGCCATCGTGGTCGGTACGTGGACGGATTAGATTGACGTGTTCGCCCTCTACCATAATACGACGTAAGTAGCTGCGGTCGCCAGGTAGGTAAGGACTACTTTTGATATAGTTGATGCACACTTCGGTGGCATCGTCCTCACGCGTAGCATAAATGTAAGTATCGTCCCAACGAAGGATAGTGCATTTAATGTAGCTCAACTCCTTGCCGATACTATCCTTAATCCTTCGGGGTAAAATACGCTCATAGGTTAGAGAAAAAAAGCCTTGAAGTTGTGCAGGGATGGGAGCATCGTATATGAGAGAGATGAATTGGGCAATGGCTTTAAGGTCTTGCGACCATGCTTTTTGTAATTCTTCGTCAGTAGTAGCGGTAAGGTCACTCAGTCGTACGCGGGCATCGTTTATGGCAAATGAAAGACTGCGGTCGTTTTGACTGATCTGGTGCTTTTTAATGAGATAGTCAATTTTAGCATATAGTCCACTTAGCTTAATCGTTACATCAGTTAATTGCTGTTCAACCGCGATATTGAGTATGCTTCGCAAGATGTCATAGCGCTTGCGTACTTCAAGTTGTGGATTGATACGTGTCAGTGTAGCGAAGAGTTCTTGTGCTGTTTCGAGTAATGGGGCTTTAAGGTTCATGTGGAAAATATGCTAATGTGTATTAATGTGCTAATGGTTAGTTACACATTCTTTCAAGTTCTTCAACAGCTTGAATGAGTTCTTGGTGAAAGGTGGCGTGGTTGCGTAAGAAGTTGGTGTTGCCGTGTGAGAGGAGTTGATAAAGTTCAGCGTTCATCTCGTCAACGTAGGAGGCTATGGCATATTCAATATCGTCTTTTTGCCAGTCCATGGTGGAGTGGGCAAAGACGCGTTCTTTCTGGTGAAAGAAGCAATAGGCCGTTTCGATGCTGTCGCGTGTAATCATTCGTTGTATCCTTTGGGGCGCATTTGCTTTTGCTCAAGACTGTAGACGTAGCCGTGTTGCGCCAGATAAGCAATAATATCTTGTGGTTCGCGATTGAAGGCATAGCAAAGTGACTCAAGAGAGTCGAATTCTTCATCGCGTAGTAACATATTAATGGTCGACACTAATATGGCAGGGTCGGAAGGTAGAAAGTCCATGTTCTTTTGAGGAATTAGTTGGCGTGCCACATTTGCCATGCAGCATCGGCTTGCAGGTGTAGCATCTCAAGTCCGTTCTTAACGACGGCTCCTTGTGCTGCTCCGCGCTTCATGAAAAGCGTTTCGAGAGGGTTGTATACTAAATCGTATAATAAGTGGTCGGGGGTGAGCAACTCGTATGGGATAGCGGGGCAAGCGTCTACTTTAGGATACATGCCTACGGGCGAACAATTGACAATGACTTTATAATCGCTCATCACTTCGGGAGTGAGCTGTTCGTAAGTCAAGCGATCCGGTGTAGCAGTGCGACTAACGTAAGTAGGTTCTATGCCCATTTGTTTAAGACCGTGCATAACAGCCTTTGAAGCACCACCTGTACCTAATACTAAAGCACGCTTGTGTACCTCAGGGCGTAGCAAGGGACGGATAGAATTGCTAAACCCTATGACATCGGAGTTACAACCATGTAACACGAGTTTCCCATGGTCCGTATGTTGTGCGCAAACTACGTTGACTGCCCCTATGGCTTCAGCCTCAGGTGAAAGGCACGTTAGATAGGGCATAACGGCTTGTTTGTAGGGTATGGTTACGTTAAAGCCTATTAAGTTGGGTTGTGCCATGAGATGTTGCATGGCTTCTTCTATGTTGTCGAATTCAAAGTTATGATATTCGGCATCAATGTGTTCACGCTCAAATTTATCAGCGAAGTAACGTGCAGAAAAGCTGTGGCCGAGCGGATAGCCTAAAAGTCCGTATAGTTGCATGAGGTGGGAAATGTGCGAATGTTTGGGAAATGTGCGAATGCTTGGGGAATGTGCAAATGCTTGGGAAATGTGCAAATGTGCAAATGTGCAAATGCTTGGGAAATGTGCGGATGCTTGGGAAATGTGCGGATGCTTGGGAAATGTGCGAATGTGTAAATGTGCAAATGTGCAAATGCTTGGGAAATGTGCGGATGTTTGGGAAATGTGTGGATGTGTTGATGTGCTTACGCTGAACAATTAAAACATTATTCAATCATTCGCACATTTGCACATTCTCACATTCTCACATTTCCCAAGCATTTGCACATTTGCACATTCTCACATTCCCCAATCATTTGCACATTCCCCATGGGGTTATTCTTCCGAAAAGTCCTTCATAATCTGTCGATACGAAGCGTAGAGTCGGGTGCGTGAAACAAAGCCAACAAAGGTGTTGTCAGACTTTACAACGGGCAAGGTGCCTGCATCGCAACGAGCAAACTTATCCATGACGGTTTGCATATTGTCGTCAGTGTAAAGAATAACTTCAGGTTGCTGCATGAGTTGTTTGGCTTTGTACATACGATACAACTCGCTTCGGAATATAATCTTTCTGATTTTATTGACGTTGATAACGCCTAACATGCCTCCCTTGATGTCGACTACGGCAAAGTGGAGCGACTTGCTCGTTGACACGGCTTGTACGATTTGCCCTAAAAACATGTTGGGGTGGAGTTGAGGACGCTCTTTGTCGATAATGGCATCGAGCGACATAAGGGTGAGGATAGATTGGTCTTTGTGGTGAGTGAGCAATTCTCCCTTACGTGCCAAACGCATGGCATAAATGCTATGCTTTTCGAAGGCATGAATGGTAAGATAAGAGGCTACAGACACAATCATTAGGGGTATGAATAGTTGGTAGCCACCCGTGAGTTCAGCAATGAGAAATACACCTGTCAGAGGGGCATGGAATACACCGCTCATAACGCCCGCCATGCCTAAAAGGGCATAGTTCGTTTCGGGTACACTAATGTCCCAAAGGCCGTAGACGTTCCAAAGGCGCGAAAAGACGAAGCCGCCAATACAGCCTAAGAATAGGCTAGGTGCAAACGTACCACCACAACCGCCACCGCCATTGGTAGCCGTCGTAGCAAATACTTTAAACACAATGATAAGGCCTAAGTAAACTAACAACAATTCGGGGTGCCCATAGAAGAGTGAATTGTTGAGCACGTTGTTGGCTTCAGCCTCTGTTTGACTATTTAATAGGATAGAAATAGTGCTGTAGCCTTCGCCATAGAGTGGGGGAAAGAAGTAAATGAGCAAGGCCAAGACTAATCCACCCAAGGCTAACTTCTTATACATATTGTTGAGTCGTCCGAACACTTGTTCAAACCAGTTCATAACACGTGTGAAGTAAAGCGAGATGAAACCGCAACAGATGCCTAACAGAACGGCTGTCGGAACTCGGTTGACTTCAAAGGGACTGTTTAGCGTGAAATCAAACATAGGACTCATTCCTGTCCAAGCATAGGTGATGCAAGTGGCCGTAAGGCAGCTAACGAGCAGTGGAAGTAGTGAGGCCATGGTGAGGTCGACCATGAGCACTTCAAGCGTAAACATAAGGCCAGCAATGGGAGCCTTGAAAATGCCTGCGACTGCTCCAGAAGCGCCACACCCAATGAGCAACATCATAGTCTTGTGGTCGAGTTGGAACATTTGTCCCAATCGGCTACCAATGGCAGAACCTGTAAGAACAATAGGCGACTCTGCACCCACAGAACCACCAAAACCAATGGTAAGGGCTGAGGCGACTACGCTCGACCAACAGTTATGCTTGCGAATGTTGCCCTGTCGGCGTGATAGGGCGTAAAGTATCTTTGTTACACCATGACCTATGTCGTCGCGTACGATGTATTTGATGAATAGAGCAGTAAGGTAGATGCCGACTACAGGGTAGATAAGGAATAGCCAGTTGGCGTGGGTTACGTCAAATTGTGAGGTGAGCATGAACTCTATCTCATGAATGAACAATTTCAGTAACTGAGCAGCAATGGCTGAACCCAGTCCTACGAGTAAGGCCAAGATCAGGGTAAATTGCTTTTTGCTCAAGTGCTTTGAAATCCAAATGCCAAGCTTGCGCTTCCACTTATTATTGCTCTTAATAGTGGCATAGGCGCGTCCGTTATTTGAGGGGGTCTCGTCCTCTTCTTGATAGCCAAATGTAGTGCTTATGGCTTGCGCCTGCATATAGTTGTCTTCAGACATACAGATGTTAAGTTGTGGTTTATTGTGTTATTTTGAATTGTGCAAATAGCAATTCAAAACTTTTTGTAAATAATTGTTGCTAATTTCGTAAAAAAAAAGGAAATAGCAAAGTGTTTTCGAAGACATTATCTTAAGATAACAAAATAAGGGTTCTGTAAAGTATCATGTGGGTAAGGTTGTTCTTGCACACATATATGTATAAATTGCAGTTTATCTGCCTAATTGGGGGGCGGGTTTTCAACCCGCGGCAGCAGATCAGTCCGCCTAACTGAAAGTAGAAGTATTATAAAAAAAGAGTAAACTTTCAAATGAAAGTTTACTCTTTAAATGAGGTACCCAGCAGATTCGAACTGCTGTACACGGTTTTGCAGACCGCTACCTAGCCACTCGGTCAGGGTACCAAAATTATTGAATGTGCGGTGTGTACGGGACTCGAACCCGTGACCCCATGCGTGACAGGCATGTATTCTAACCAGCTGAACTAACACACCATTCAACTTCTTTTTATGTATTTGCTTTATGTATTTGCTCTCGTTGTGTATCGTTGTTTCCCGATTGCGAGTGCAAAGGTACGACTTTTTTGTGAAGTACCAAATGTTTTACTACTTTTTTTTAAAAAATCTTCAAGAGAAGTGCAATTTCTTCGTATTTGCCCTTATTGTAGTGCCAATCGGGCAGTTTCGCAATCATTTTATAGTTGGCCTTTTCGAAGAGTTGCATAGATGGTGTGTTGTGTGGCGAAACGTAGGCATGTAGTGAATGGATGCGTAGCCTTTCGACTGCAAATTTTTCGATTAGTTGAAGCGCTTTTGTACCATATCCTTTCCCTCTATGTTCTTTAAGCAGCGTGATTCCCACTTCTGCTCTTGCGGCCAAAGCATTGTAGTTGGTTAAGTCGATAAGGCCTATGGGGCGTGATGGACTGTTCGTTTTGTCGAGTGCAATGTCAATGGCTAAGCGCAATTGTCCACATTCATGAATGGTGGCTGCTTCGGCTATGTACTTCTTTAATACGTAGTGCGAGAAGGGGCCGTCAGCATTAGAACAGTTCCAAAGTTCTTCATTGTTTTCGATAGAGTAGAGTAGTTCCAAATCTTCAGGCTCAAGGGGACGTAGTAGCATAATGAATCGTCGTATTAATTAAGTAGTTGTCCAAAATATTTTTTAACACCTACTTATTCATAATGTTTTGGCCAGCAAAAGACGAATCCTGCGAGCGTAATCAATAAGCAGAACAAGGCACTTGTGCTATTGGCTAATCCGTAGTAAGTAATAAGGTTGACGATGATGCTGAAAGCCAAGATAGAGGTACGCAGCAAGTTCCAGTTGCGCAGTCCGTTAGTTTTGTTTGAAATGCTGTTACGTACTTTCTTTGTAGCAAAAAGTCGTAGACTGCCCCAAGTGCATGTGAGTGTTAGTACGATGCAAAGTAGGTTGAGCATATATTCCGTCTGTGCGTTGGCCGTTACGTATCCGATAGGCAGTAGGTCGTTTTCGCATAAAAGGGCAAAGATGGTTACTGCAACCCATACACTTATATATAAGGTACGTGCAAGTATTAAGTCTTTGCTTGAAGTAGTATGATTGGTCATGTCTGTTGTTATTTTTCTTTATTTTAAAGGAGTACGTCCAAGAATGGAGCGTCCAAGGGTTACTTCGTCCGTATATTCAAGGTCATCGCCTACGCTAACCCCTCTGGCAAGCACTGATAGCTTGACTTTCGTGTCGGCTAAACGCCTTGAAATGTAGAAGTTTGTCGTATCGCCCTCCATGGTAGGGTTAAGTGCTAAAATAATCTCATTGATAGAGCCTTCTTCCACTCGTTTAAAGAGAGAATCCAATTCGAGATTAGAAGGGCCGATGCCGTCCATTGGTGAGATAACACCTCCAAGCACGTGATAAAGTCCGTGATATTGCCCCGTGTTCTCTATCGACATTACGCTATGAATGTTTTCAACCACACAGATTGTTGTTCGGTCACGTTGCGTATTGCTACAGATGTCGCACACTTCTGTGTCGGAGATGTTGTGGCAAACTTTGCAGTGTTTTACATCATCGCATAAGTGCGTTAGGCTATTGCTAAAATTATGAACGGTATCTTTATTTTGTGCTAGTAAGTAGAGTGCGTAGCGCAAAGCTGTTTTACGTCCCACTCCGGGCAGTCGTGTCAATTCTTGCACGGCATGTTCTAAGAGTTTAGACGGATATTGTTCATTTATCATTGTGTGTGCAAAGATAGTGCAAGGCGAGCGCAATGAAAAGAAAAAACGTGTTTTTTATTTTCATTGCCGAGCCGCCGCCTATCTTATGTAAAGATAGTGCAAGGCGAGCGCAATGAAAAGAAAAAAGGCTCTATAACGAATCGTATGGGTAATATTGCGTTTAATGTTATGTATGTTCTCGCGCTAAGCGACTATAAGCAACCTGCTGCTGCCGCGGGTTACAAACCCGCCCCCCAATTAGGCAGATTCAAATACAGCTTCGGTTCAGGAATGCACACATTTCCTTACATATATTTTACCTTTTCCATTTTTATATTTCATGTTTCATTTTTGCTTTATAACTCATTGATTATCATTCTTTTCTGTGGGTGAAACATAAGACCCTAACGTTTCACTTTATATTTCAACCTTTCAGTCGTATCTCTTGCACCAAGGTTTGAAATCTCTTGCACCAAGGTTTGCTCTTTCTTGCACTATGTTTTGATTTTTCTCCCACAGTGTTTTAGATTTTTCTTTGATGTAAGTTTTTTAAGCAAGATGAAACATAAAAATGAAACATTGAAACATTGAAACATAAAATGAAACATAGAGTTTCAATGTTTCATCTTTTATTACTATTGATAATCAATGCATTATAAACAAAAGCTGAAACATGAAACATGCAATAAGGTCTCTCTAATGTTTATTATTCCATTACGGCTATTCCCATCTTATAGTCAATGGCTCGAATCCATTTATGGTGTATAGGAATGGTCATGATGATGATGATTGCGAAGCTAAGCAAGTAAGTGGAAAACCTTTTGTCATGTTGACAAAAAGCCGCTAACATGATGGCTGTTGCAGTAAGTACCAGCATGTACACGTCATAAATAGTATCCAAGAAGAAAAATAGGTGTAAGGGTATTTGTGGTAACCATCTTCCCAAAAGGAGCGCGCAGCATAACAAAATGTAATTCGTTTTGCCGTCAACTTTGATTTTTGTTAAGCATATCCATGTAAGTAGAAAGTGGCAAAACACGTTGATGAAACCAGCTAAATATTCGTTTATTGACATTGGCCACCATTCAAAAATGCCGTAGGTTAAAAGTGATAATCCAAAAGCCAACCAAAAGGCTTTTTTCTTTGTAACTTCCATCGTTATTGTTATTTTTTTTGTTTTAGGGAATTATGGTAGGTATGTTGCACTTAATGGTGCAGCATACCTACGATTAATAATTAGTCGGTAATCCCCATTTTAATGCTTATCGCTTCAGACCATGTTTGACTTACAAGTGTTGTCATGAGTAGAAATACAATGAAGCACAAAATAAAAGTTGTAAGTTTCTTTTCTTTGTAACAAACAGCTGCTAATATTGTATTTACAATTGTTGTAATCAAGAAAAAAAGTGCATGAAAGCTATCTGTAAATGCAAAGATGTGTATAGGTATTTGTAATATACTACGCCCTAAAAATACACCTGTGCAAACGAGCAAGTATTTGGTTTTGCCGTCAACTTTAAAGTGCTCTAAGCAAATAAAAGTCATAGCAAATGTACAAATAGCAGTAATGCAATTACTTAAGTAAAAGTTGATTGAGCTTACCCACCATTCAGAAGTCAAAAATACGACTAATGAAACACTAAATGAGTACCAAAAGACTCTTTTATTTGTGATATTCATAATTCAAATCTTTAGAATCTTCCTTCCATTTATGAAAGAAGAGTTCAAGTTTATTTAGTTGTTCGTCATTTAAAGCTTCGTCAGAAAAGAATTCTTTGTGACTAACAATAAAGGCAAGTGCTTTCGCAATGTGGAGTTTCTCTTTAGCTGTCCATTGCATTTGGCTTACTTCGTTGAACTTATCATGATAAAAGTAAATGTTTAGGTTGTGCTTACTCTGTTATCGCTTTTCGGCTTCCGCGTTGTTTCGTACACGTTCTGGAATTTTTGTACGCTGCAAAAGTAAATTATATGAATATAAACAAGGTATCAATTCAGCGATGTCCTATTGGCACAAAGTGTTGCAAAGCGAGCAACTAGTACAAAGCCAAAATGCAGCAAAACATTTATTGCAATTAAGCATAAAAAAGAACGATGCACGAAACGGAATGAATTATGCTAAGTTGTATCATGTAGGTATGTTGCACTTAATGGTGCAGCATACCTACGATTAATAATTAGTCGGTAATCCCCATTTTAACGTTCATTGCTTCAACCCATGTTTGATGCACATACGTAGTCATGAGAAGAAAAAATATGAAACATAAAATAAAGGTGGTAAGCTTCTTTTCTTTATAACAAATGGCTGCTAATATAGTATTAATAATTGTTGTAAATACGAAGTATAAAGATTGTAAACTACCTGAAAAGTCTAAAATGTGGATAGGAATGGGTATAATGTTCTGTCCTAAAAGCACACCTAAACAGACGAGCCAATACTTGGTTTTGCCATCAGCTTTAAAGTACTCTAAACAAATAAAGGTCATTGTAAATGTGCAAATAGCGATAATGCAATCAGTGAGATGGTAATCAATGCTATTTACCCACCACTCTAAGGTTAAGAATGCTGCTAATGATATTCCAAATGAAAACCAAAATATTTTTTTATTAGTAAGTTGCATAGTCGTATAATTTATAAGAAACGTGAACATCTTCCATTGCATTCTTGCCAGCAAACCCAACCGCATCCTTTATTCTTTGAAATACAATCTGCTTTATCGCATGGTCCATCAGTAATGCAAAAATCAGAGATATACCCTGTATTACAATTACAGTCTTGCTTTTTTAGATTGTTACCATATCCAAAGTTTGACTCTGGTCCCGTTATGATTTGTGCGGCAATTTCGCCTTTTTTATTGATAAGGGTTCCACCATTGCCAGCTATTGCAAAACATAGTTCTTTACTCCAACCGAGTTGGTTGATAGCATCTTCTTTCCATTTATGAAAGAAGAGTTCAAGTTCATTTAGTTGTTCGTCATTTAAAGCTTCGTCAGAAAAGAATTCTTTGTGACTAACAATAAAGGCAAGTGCTTTCGCAATGTGGAGTTTCTCTTTAGCTGTCCATTGCATTTGGCTTACTTCGTTGAACTTATCCTTCCAAAAGGCAAGTTTTTGATTAGGGGTGAAGGCACGATAAGCAGCGAGGCTATACTCTTGGTTAATCTTTTTCCAATCGCTTCGGTTCATGCTTCTCACCTTTGTAAGATTTTTTTTTACCCAAGTGTCTGCTTGAGGGTTGCAGCTATAAGTTTGTTCTTGATCGTCAGAACAAGCTGCAAAAGTGAATAGTGCTATTATAAAAGCACTAATCAGTAACATTTTAGCTTTCATAATAAAAGTAAATGTTTAGGTTGTGCTTACTCTGTTATCGCTTTTCGGCATCCGCGTTGTTTCGTACACGTTCCGGAATTTTTGTACGCTGCAAAAGTAAACATTGAGTTTTTTAAGCAATAAACTTTTGTAAACTCAAGGTGTTTTTTATTTCATAAAAAGTTTATCAAAGTTTATAAATAGACAAAAACTAATTGAAAATCATTCAATTGAGAAAAACAATGTTTGATAAAAAAATATTACATTTGCGATGTAAAATCTAACATCTTTCACATGAAGCAAATTCTAAACCTACTCTTAATACTATCTATAATAGCTTTTGTAGCGTGCAATAGACGTACAAAGGCCGAAATGTCTGACTCTTTTTATAAAGCCGTTTCGTATATAGAAAAGGATCCACAAAAAGCAGCAAACTTTTTAGACGTGATGTCGGCCGATACATTAAACATGAAGTCTGCCAGTCGTTTATATTATTGGTTGTATAAAACTTATGCAGATGATGAAGCTCATCATGGCACGATACCTTTGCAGAGGGCAGAGCTTTTGCTTGAAGCTTATGGGCGTATGGGAGTAGATAGCCTTTATGTATTGTCGTTATATTTGAAAGGTGGTGCTTATCGTGATATAGGTGATATACCGCAGGCAGCTGAATATTATGTACGAACAATTAATGAGGCAAAGCGATGTAAATTGAAGAATAATGCGGTGACTTTACGTAGCTATGTTCAGTTAGCAAAGTGTTATGAGCAAACACAAATGTATCAATCGGCAGTAAATGTGTTGCTTGAAGCAGAAAAACAAATACCCTATGGTAAGAATGTGATTGATGAGTTGTTAGCAAATAATTATAAAGAGTTGCATCAATACCAAACAGCTACCTCCTATCTCGAAAAATTATACAAGCAGAAGGGGTTATCTGCGCAAAAGCGAAATGAAATAGTGACTGAGTTATTGCCTTTGTACATTTTGTTGAAAGACGAAGCAAAGATACGTTTGTATGAACCTCTATTGTTAAATATTAATGAAGAAGCACTATCAGTTGATAAAGTGGTGGCACTCAATGAAGCAAAAGCTCTTTTATATGAATATAAACAAGATATCAATTCAGCGATGTCCTATTGGCACAAAGTGTTGCAAAGCGAGCAACTAGTACAAAGCCAAAATGCAGCAAAACATTTATTGCAATTAAGCATAAAAAAGAACGATGCACGAAACGGAATGAATTATGCTAAGTTGTATCAAGAGTTGACCGACTCCGTAATGCAACATATTGAGTTGCAGCAAATGGGTAAGGCTAGTAGTACTTATAATTATCAGTTACAACAACGTAAGGCCATGGTGGCTGAACGAAAGAGTAAGCAAACAATGTTCGTTGCCTTTTTGATATGTGGTGCAATGTTGATGATGGTTGTAATATTGGCTCTTTGGTTCATTCAAAACAAATTACACCATCAGAAAGAAATTTCGGCAAAACAAATCATAATAGACAATATGCAAGAAACGACCATGTCGCTTCAAGCCGAATTGCAGCAACTGCACGATAATGACTATCAACAGGCAACCGCCTATTTTCCCAATCTAAAGCAGCGATTGTTAGATGTTGATGGAGAAATGCCTACTCAACTATGGGGAATGTTAGTGCAAGCTGTAGATGTTATATTCCCACAATTGTCGGTAAATATAAAACGCTTATGGCCAGAAGTGCCCGATCGGCAGCGTAAAATGCTCTATTTGTTATGTATTGGCATACCGAGCAAACATATATCGGTGTTGTTAAACACAAGCCCCCAAAACGTTTTTGGACATAAAAAGCGTATCGTACAACGTTTGTCTGGTAGTGAAACACCGAGTGCGCATGATGAGAAGCAAATCTTCTACAAGTTACGTGGTGAAATGGCAAATTGAGTATTCTTTAAAAGTCTTTTGCGTTGATGATTTTTAAGATATAATAGTATGATTTGCTTTTTTATTGTAGCAATTCTTGTAGTATTCAAAAAAAAGATGCAATTTTGAGGCGGTAAAATGATTAAAAACAATAAAAACCTTCAAAATATCATGGAAAACGAGCAAAAGCAAGGTAAAGAGCGCGTGGATAGCGAAATCCTGTTTTCAAAAACAGTAAAGGCCGGCAAGCGCATTTATTATATAGACGTAAAGAAAGACCGCAAGGGAGAACTCTATCTTTCACTCACTGAAAGCAAACGTTTAAAAGAACAAGGTGATGCAACTCACCCCGTGTTTGAAAAACATAAGATATTCCTTTATCGTGAGGACCTCAACAAATTCCTCTCTGCATTTAGCGAAGCTGCCAACTATGCACAGAGTAATGCACCGCAGCAGAGTTATGCCAATGACTGGAGCGGACCATTGCAAGAAGATAATTCAGTTGTAGAGGTAGAAGACACGGAAGGTAACTATAAAATTGATATAGAATTTTAACGCATTTAGGGCAAAAGTACCGCTAAAGCTTGGCTGTTAAAGCAAAAAAATGTACTTTTGCACCCGATTTGTCCTGCACAGGCTGAAAAGTCTTACGTGTGATGGCGAATTAAGCGAGCGAAACTCTTTTAAATGCTGCGTTTGGTGCGTTAGTATTTAAAGTGAGTAGAAACTTAATTTAGAGTAACACAAATTAATTACAACAAAGAAATGAAGCAAATTTCAATCAATGGTACTGCACGTACTGAGCTTGGCAAGAAGGCCACAAAGGAAATTCGTAAGAATGGTAACGTACCTTGCGTAATCTATGGTGAGAAGAAGGATGAGAACGGTGCTCCCGTAGCTATCCACTTCACTGTAAATGAGAAGGAAATCAACAAGCTCATCTACACTCCCCACATCTACCTCGTTGATATCAACATCGATGGTGTTGATCACAAGGCTGTATTGAAGGAAGTTCAGTTCCACCCTGTAAAGGATAACGTTCTTCACGTAGACTTCTACGAAGTACATGCTGAGAAGCCCATCGTTATGGGTGTACCCGTTCAGGCTCAAGGCTTGGCAGCTGGTGTACGTGCCGGTGGTCGCTTGATGATGATGGTACGTAAGCTCAATGTACGTGCTTTGTACGATCAGATTCCTGAGAAACTCTTCGTTGACGTAACTGCACTTCAACTTGGTAAGACTATCAAGGCTGGTGACTTGCACTACGAAGGTCTTGAAATGGTAACTCCTAAGGAAGTTATCGTATGCGCTGTTAAGATGACTCGTGCCGCTGCTGCCGCTGCTGCCGCTGCTGCTGAGTAATTTTAGCCGTTCTTCATTATTAGAAAATATTCGTTTACATTAGGGGTTAAGCGTTTAAGAGTAAAGTGGCCATAGGCTACAATTAATCTCTAACGCTTAACCCTTAATTTATAGCATCGTTAATAGATGAACTTTTTGATAGTAGGTTTAGGTAATATAGGCGATGAATATGCCAATACACGACATAATATAGGTTTTCGCGTAGTTGATGCCTTAGCCAAGGCTGGTGGCGTAACTTTCGATGACAAACGCTATGGCTTCGTTACCACCTTAAAGGTAAAAAATCAGACGCTCACGTTGTTGAAACCTTCCACCTATATGAACCTCTCAGGCAATGCTGTTCGTTATTGGATGAATGAACTTAAAATACCTGTAGAGCGAGTGCTCGTTGTGGTAGATGACCTTTCGTTACCTTTTGGCCACATGCGTTTAAAACCTAGTGGTAGTGATGGCGGACATAATGGGTTGAAACACATCGCCTCTGTATTGGGCACACAGAAGTATGCTCGTTTGCGCTTTGGCATAGGCAATGACTTTCCACGAGGTGGACAAGTAGACTATGTGTTGGGCGAGTTTGGTGACGAAGACCTAAAGACAATGGACGAGCGTTTGCAAGTAGCGGGTGAAGCTGTGAAAACATTCTGTCTGGCAGGCATCAATATTGCCATGAATCAGTTTAATAATAAGTAAAACGTAGTGAAGCAATGGAAGCCCGTTTAGATAAATGGTTGTGGGCTGCACGTATATACAAAACGCGCACTTTAGCGGCCGATGCTTGTAAAAACGGACGTGTAACTATTAATGGTGCACAGGCGAAACCTGCACGAACTGTAAAAGAAGGCGACAAAGTCGGCGTTAAGAAGTCCCCTGTTACCTATACCTTTCGTGTAAAACAAGCCATAGAAAAGCGTGTAGGAGCAAAGTTGCTGCCCGATGTGCTTGAAAATATCACCTCGCCCGACCAATATGAATTGCTTGAAATGAGCAAAATTAGTGGTTTCGTCAATCGTGCGCGTGGCACTGGACGTCCTACTAAAAAGGATCGTCGTGCTTTAGATGAGTTTGCAGAGGACACGCCTATGTTCTTAGACGATGACTTTGACTTTGATGACGAAGATTAATTACTTCATTTTTTTACAACTTCAGTTATGCAAGAAACGAAGTGGGCACCTACGGTAGTTCTCGTAGATGCTGATTATTTAGATACGTTAGCGCTCGACCTTATAGAGAATTTTGGGCGAATGTTGAATCGTCGCATACCGTCGGCCGATCTTTGTCATTGGGTGGACTGTGTGCTGCTTGACGGGGGCTTGCGTCCTGGTAAGAATGAGGTGCAAGTACATTTTTTACACTCCAAAGAAAAGGCTACACTACAATACTTTCAGCCATCGCGCTTTGCTGACGATATTAATGGCTTATCATTTGACGACAATTTAGGACATATCAGTCTCTTTGCTTTTCCCGTAGAGGAGGTGGTCAATGCTGATGAGTTCTTTTTGCAGTCGCTCACGATGTTGGCTGATGTCAAAGAAGTAGAAAGGCTTATGGTAGTGGGCGATATGCGTGCTTATGGTCAGGCTGTAAAAGATATTTGTAGTCAAACGGACGGCAAGCAAATCACCCTATTCACCATGGAACCTCAGACGGGACAAGGCTTCTCACAAGAGATATTAGGCTATTCGCTCATGTCGGCATTAGGTATCAGCAGTGATGAACTGAAGTAGAAAAGAGAGCAATCATTCTACTTTTCGCATAAAATGCCTAACTTTGTAGGCAAACAACCAAATGGTATGGATAATTCAGCGGTTTTGCGCGTCAAGCAGCGTTATGGAATAGTGGGGAATTGCGAAGCACTGAACCGTGCTATCGAGATAGCCCTTAAAATAGCGCCTGTTGACCTCTCAGTATTGGTCGTAGGTGAGAATGGTGTGGGTAAGGAATCTTTCCCACGCATTATTCATGACCATAGTTTACGCAAGAATAAGAAATATTTTGCCGTCAATTGTGGAGCTATTCCTGAAGGAACAATCGACTCTGAACTCTTCGGACACGAGAAGGGAGCTTTTACGGGGGCTGTTGAACAGCGTGAGGGTTACTTTGCAGCGGCCAATGGTGGCACGCTCTTCCTCGATGAAGTAGGAGAGTTGCCCTTACAAACGCAAGCTCGACTCCTACGTGTGCTCGAAACGGGTGAATACATTCGTGTAGGTTCGAGCGAAGTACGTAAAACCGATGTACGCATTGTAGCTGCTACCAACGTAAACATGGAAAAGGCCATAGCCGAGGGTAAGTTTCGTGAGGACCTTTACTACCGACTCAACACCGTGTCTATATCCGTGCCAGCCTTGCGTGAGCGTGGTGATGATGCCGCCTTACTCTTTCGCAAGTTTGCGCTTGATATGAGCGAAAGGTATAAGATGCCGCCAGTGCGCTTAAATGAAGATGCACAACGTATGCTCTTAGCTTATTCGTGGCCAGGTAATGTGCGCCAATTAAAGAATTTAGCCGAGAATATGAGTGTAACGGCCGAGCAACGCGACATAACTCCTGATATCTTGAGCCATTATTTGCCCACAGAATCACATAGTAAACAACTAGTAACAGTGGGCAATCCAGCCAAGGAAACGCATAGTTTTGAGTCAGAACGCGAATTGTTGTATCAAATATTGTTCGACCTTCGTCGCGAAGTGGCCGACTTAAAACGTTATGTCTATCAGCAAAGAGGCGGTAGTGGTTCAGAAATAGAACATCTGCCACAACCCTCAGTCTCACCACGACATGATGCTGTACTTTATGACGATCATAATCCTTCGGTGAAGTTTGAGCAGCGATCTTCAGTCGATGCCAACGTGCCTTATTGGGAAGCCGAAGAAGTGAAGGAGGACGAACAACCAACTTTAGATGGCTCCGTGCTTTCTATGAATGCTTCACTTGAAGGTCGTGAAGGTAAAATGCCTCAGTCGCTCGACGACTTGGAGCGCGACATGATTCGCCGTGCACTTGATGTTAACAATGGTAGACGCAAAGCTGCGGCTGAACAATTAGGCATATCAGAGCGCACCCTTTATCGTAAAATTAAAGAATACGGATTAGAATGATGCGCAAAGTATTATATCTCTTAATTCCCATCGCACTATTCGCCTTGTTGACGGCTTGCACCGTGCAATACAAGTTTACGGGTACTAGCATCAATTACGATTTGATTAAAACCATTCAAATCGATAAGATAGTCAATCGCGCCCCTTATGGTTGGGCTCCCATGGAGGCCATGCTTAATAATAAGTTGCAGGACGTTTATGCCAACCAGACGCGTCTTCGACTTGTAAAGCGTAATGGCGACATACATTTGGCGGGCGAGATTGTTAGTTACGATCAGTTTAACAAAGGCATTTCAGCCGATGGGCATGCCTCACAAGTGCAATTACGTATAACGGTCAATATACGTTTTGTCAATTCTAAAACCAATCAGCAGTGGGAGAAGCAATTCTCAGCTACGAGTCAATACGATTCAACTCAACAGTTAACAGCTGTACAAGAAAGTCTCGTTACCGAAATGATTAACGACCTTTGCGACCAAATATTCAATGCCACTGTGGCCGATTGGTAATTTCTCTTATACCTTATAAGTAGGTATTCAAAATTAGTTTATATAATCATGTTCAGAATTAGTCGATATGCCTTGGCGCATTCTTTCGCCCAGAAACATAGGTTTCATCGGTCACGTAGCCCGCTACGCTCCCTCTTCAACCTATGTTTCTGAACCTTTTCGTTAAGCCAGATGAGCAAAAGAAAGCTTGCTTTCATTTTGCCATGGCGAGAAAAGGTGCGCGAAAGCGAACGAAATACTGCACCAATTCATATCAACTAATTTTGAACACCTACTTAACGTAAAATAACTATACATTAATGGATACAATAGCCGAGCTAATTAATCATCCTGAACGCTTAAATAAGGATACGCTCTACGGGTTGCGCGAACTCGTAGCCAAATATCCGTACTATCAGGTGGCCCGACTCTTGTTTCTGAAGAATCTCTTCTTATTGCACGATCCTTCATTTGGTGAGGAATTGCGACGCGCAGCACTCTATTTGCCCGACCGCCGTGTGTTATTCAAAATGGTAGAAGGGGCTAACTACGAAATTCAGCCCACTCCCTTGCATAAGGAAGAGGAACGTGCACCAGAGGGTGACCGAACGCAGTCACTCATTGACGACTTTTTACGCACCACTGCTTCAGACGATGCACCTCAGTCGCCACACCGCAAACCTACGGCGGCCGATGCGCATGGCGACTATGCCGCTTTTCTCTTGGATTTGGACGATGCAGAATCCACTCAAGAAAACAAAGAAACCGCTTCTGACCGCAGTGCTGAACTCATCGACGACTTTATCGAAAACAAGCCTGATCGCATTCAATTACAGGAACAACCTGAGTATACGCCCGAGGTGACAGACTATAGCGACGAGACTGATGATGGTGCAGAAGATGGTTATTTAACCATGACATTGGCCAAAATCTATATCAAACAGCAGCGATATGAGAAGGCACTCGAAATTATACGCAAAGTAAACTTGAATAATCCGAAAAAAAGTAGTTACTTTGCAGACCAAATACGATTCTTACAAAAACTTATTGTTAATAAGAATCACAGCAAAGAGTAAACAACGATAAACACCTTACGCCTATGTACGTAGTATTTGTTATGATTTGTAGCGTTTTGGCCGCTTTCTTACAAAAGTTGTTCTAAAGCGAACCAACGTGATGTGTTGAGGCACTGCGAGGCAACGGCTTTCAGCATAAGGTGTGTAGATTTACTATCGGTTAAAGCAAATAATAAAAACAAAAAATAAAAGAAAATGTATTCAGTACTCGTTATTTTGGCTGTAATCGTTGCTATCTTGTTGGTGTTCATTGTGAGCATTCAAGAGTCAAAGGGTGGCGGTTTAGCTTCTAACTTCTCTGCTTCAAACCAAATTATGGGTGTGCGCAAGACAACTGACGTTGTTGAAAAGGCCACTTGGACACTTGCAGGTGTATTAGTAGTAATCTCTGTTGCTACTATCTTCTTCGCTCCTCGTCAGTCAGCAATTGACTCTGTCGTAATGGGCACAAAGGCTGCACCTACAGCACCTGCAGCTCCTGCTACTCCCGCAGCTCCTGCAGCTCCTGCTGCTCCTGCTAAGTAAGCAGAATTTAGTTACACACAAAAAAGAAATAATGAGGTTATAAATGTTGCCACCTGTAAGGGGTAGGGTAGCTTTGTAGCCTCATTTCTCTTTTCGTATTTTAAGCAAAAGTAAAATGTTTCGTTACGTATTTGCACTCTTTCTCTTGCTCTTCTTTCGCTATGCGCAGTACGACGTATTAGCTTATATCATGAGTAGCATGGTAGGCCATTATATGAAACCTTGGCCGTGGACGGTAGCTATTGTTCTTACCTTATTATTAGTGTTGGTTGGGCATGGTGCTGAGTTGGTATTAAAAAAGCGTACTATTCATCATCGCTTACCCTATGTCGTAGTGGGGTGGGGGGCGGCAGCTATTACGAGTGCTCCCTTCGTAAGTATCTATTATCAGATAGGGTTGTTAATTGCTGCCGTTGCAGTAGCAGGCGTAATGATGTGGACGGATAAGTTTTCACAACGTTCTTTTAGCCAGAAGACGTATGTCGCTTTGCTGCAACTCATTTTATTGTGTCTATTTGTTGGTGTGGGCAATGGAGTTACCGATTTGACTCACTATGAGTTACGTACAGCACAAGCCTTGCAATCCGATCACCCCAAAGGGGCTTATAAGGTAGGTGAAAAGTCATACACTACGTCGCCCCGTTTGTTTGCCATGCGCTGCTATTTAATGGCTACTACTCATAAGCATGGTCTTGGCAATAAAGTCTTTGAACAAATGGTGCCTGCTGGGGGGGAGCTTCTTGTTTGCTTTTACCTAATGACGAGGAGCAAAGGCTCTTGTTTCCAATTAGTAATCAAGAACACCTATTGGGCAGTGCACGTCATGTGAACGAGACTCCATTACAATATTTTAAACGTTGCGCTTGGTTAGCAGCATTCAAGGGGCATAGAGCTAACAATGTAGCTATAGATTATTATCTCTCAGCCTTATTGTTAGAGCGCAGACTCGATCTCTTTGCACAAGAGATAAATCGTTTCTATTCGCGTGAGGTTCAGCAAGGCAAGTTGCCTACTTATTTCGCTCAGGCTTTAGTGCTCTACCAGCGTAGCCGTACACAGCCTATAGTGCGTTATCAAGATAGTGGTATAGAAGCAAACTTTGAGGACTTTAGCGATATGGGTGATACCATCTCTAATCGCACCATACGTTGCAACACGCTTCGCAACTCTTATGGGGAGACCTATTGGTGGTGGTATACCTATGGAATATAAGGGAATGTGCGAATGCAGGGAAAATGTGTAAATGATTTATAATGTATTGTATCTTCGAATGTGGCAAACAGAGGCGACCATTTGCACATTCTCACATTTGCACATTCTTACATTTGCACATCAAACCTCGTATTAATATAATCAAGAGCAGTTAGTCTATGTATAGTCTTCGTCGTAGTGATCTACAGTTAGCAGCCGTATGTCTATCGTTGTTGCTTATAGTTGCAGCGATAGCGATTGGTGTGACCCAATGTCAGCGAGATGAGGAACGCGCTGATGTGTTGACGACGGAGGAACGCAAAGCATTATCAGAGGCTGCTAAATCCATCGAGCGAACAGAAAAGTCGGAATATGTATCCTATGCACCCACTCGTTTAGCAACACAGTTATTTCCTTTCGACCCTAATCATGCCGACTCTGCCACTTTGTTACGCATTGGCTTCAGTAGGTGGCAAGTGAATAATATGATGAAGTATCGTCAGCGTAGAGGCCGTTGGCGTTCGCCTGATGACCTCCGTCGGCTTTATGGACTTTCTGAAGAAGATTTTCAGCGTTTGCGCCCTTATATTCGTATCGCTAAAGCTGACCAAAGAGGGAGGTATGTACCTTTTCCTCGTGAACCCTATTATGGTGTGCCAAAGGGTGAAGAAGTAACCTACGAAAAGCAAGTCAAATTGTCAGAAGGTACTACCTTGCCTCTCAATAGCTCTGACACCACAGCTTTAAAGCAACTACCTGGTGTGGGTAGTTATTACGCACAAAAGATTGTAAAGTATCGCGAGCGTTTAGGAGGTTTTGTCAACACCGCCCAATTGGCTGATGTAGAAGGACTGCCTGCAGGACTTTCGCGGTGGTTTACCCTTGAGCCGAATTCGCGAGTGAGACAGTTGCGTATCAATCATGCCACGTTCAAAGAATTGGTGTGTCACCCTTACCTTAGTTACGAGCAAACAAAAGTCATCGTCAACCATGTGCGACAGTATGGACCCATTCTTTCTTGGCGCGACCTTCGATTGTATAAAGAATTTAGTGAAAGAGACTTTGAACGTCTTACCCCCTATATTCGATTTGATTAAAGGAAACTTTTTGATCTCTCGTAACGAAATGTGTGGGTGCAATAATTTTAAGGAATAAATATAACTTGCAGTTTTCTCCACACGATTCATAAGATAGGCTACGGCTCGGCAATGAAAATGAAAGTTTTTTGACTTTCATTTTGCATTGCGCTCGCCTTGCACTATCTTTAGATAAGATAGGCTGCGGCTCAGCAATGAAAATGAAAGTTTTCTGACTTTCATTTTGCATTGCGCTCGCCTTGCACTATCTTTGCACACTGAAAATGAGTTGTCCGAATAAGGATAACTCCGAGTGCTTGGTAAACCTCGTAAAAAACAAGATATATGATAAATAATAATATATGTTCTTCAGCCACAGGGGCGAAGCGTCGACCTGTGGTGAGTGTCACCTACATGATGTTGGGTGTACTCTTTTGTGTATGTTTAATAGCGGCCAATTTGCTCGAAACGAAGCAAATCTGTATCGGTCCGCTTGAGTTAACCGCAGGACTCATTGTCTTTCCTGTCTCTTACATCATCAACGACTGTATGGTCGAGGTGTGGGGGTATCGCCGTGCGCGCTTAATCATTTGGTTGGGCTTTTTTATGAACTTCCTGTTCGTTATCTTCGGTTTTGTAGCTGATATATTGCCAGGAGCTTCTTATTGGAAAGGGCAAGAAGGCTTCCACGCTATCTTTGGGTTAGCACCGCGCATTTGCGCTGCTTCGTTTTTAGCCTTCTTAGTAGGTTCCTTCTTAAATGCCTATGTGATGAGTGTGATGAAACTCAAGTCAAATGGAGGACGTCACTTCTCGTATCGAGCTATTATGTCAACTTTGGTAGGTGAAACGAGTGATTCTCTCATTTTCTTTCCCTTAGCATTGGGTGGGGTAGTGCCTTGGTCAGTTATGCCCTTGTTGATGATTAACCAAGTGGTGTTAAAGACTCTGTACGAAATCATCGTACTCCCTATTACCATTCGCGTTGTACGCTGTCTAAAAAGCTATGAAGGGGAGGACGTATATGACAAAAAAATCTCCTATAACGTTTTGAAAATCTTTGATATTTAATTATTCATATACAACATGAACGCATCACATCAACATAACCTGCCTATTGATACAGGTCTTATTCATGAAAAGGCCTTGGTAGTATTTAGTGGTGGACAGGACTCTACCACCTGCTTGTTTTGGGCTAAAAAGCACTTTAAGGAGGTTTACGCACTGAGTTTTGTGTATGGTCAAAAACATGTACACGAAGTCGAGATCGCCCAACAAATAGCACAGGAGGCTGGTGTACACTTCGACCAAATGGACGTAAGCTTTATTAGTTCGTTGGCACACAACTCACTCACCGACTCCAGTATCGTTATGGATCAAGTAAAGCCCGCCGATGGCCCTCCTAACACGTTTGTGCCTGGACGCAACCTTTTCTTCTTGAGCATCGCTGCCGTTTATGCGCGTGAGCGTGGCATTCGTCATATCGTAACGGGCGTTTCGCAAACAGACTTCTCAGGCTATCCCGACTGTCGCGACTCTTTTATACGTTCGCTTAACGTGACGCTCAACCTCGCTATGGAAGAGCAATTCGTAATTCACACTCCCTTGATGTGGATTGATAAGTGCGAGACATGGGCTTTGGCCGATGAATTGGGAGTGCTCGACTTAGTGCGCTATCGCACCCTCACTTGTTATAATGGCGTAGTGGGCGATGGTTGTGGTCACTGTCCAGCTTGCAAGCTGCGTCGTGAAGGCTTAGAAGAATATTTAAAAATTTAAAACGAGAAATAAAGGATATATATATATGCGTGACGACTTACATTTAAACGCTTTAGGTAGCAAGACAGAATACAAAAGCGACTATGCTCCAGAGGTGCTTGAAACCTTTGTCAACAAACACCCTGGCAACGATTATTGGGTTCGTTTCAACTGTCCTGAGTTTACCAGTCTCTGTCCAATTACAGGTCAGCCCGACTTTGCAGAAATTCGTATAGCCTACTTACCCGATACCTTAATGGTAGAGAGTAAAAGTCTCAAACTCTATCTTTTCAGTTTTCGCAATCATGGCGACTTTCATGAAGACTGTGTCAACATCATTATGAAAGATCTTATCAAGCTCATGAATCCAAAGTATATAGAAGTGACAGGTCTCTTTACTCCACGTGGTGGCATCAGCATTTATCCCTATGCCAACTACGGCCGTCCTGGCACGAAGTACGAAAAGTTAGCCGAATATCGTTTGCAACAGCACGATCTTTAAGCGAAGCCTAACATGGATGCTCATTAACGAAAAAATAACGAAATAATTAATGGCTCCATAACGCATCGTGTGGGTAAACTCGGTTTAATAAACTGGAAATTGTCGGCCAGAACACCCCCTCTCCTAATGGAAAGGGTGTTCTGGCCGACAAATTCTATTTTATTAAAATCTGAAATAATGCAATGCTAAGATATGTTGAGGTTCAGCAAAGTAAGAAAAATTGCATTTTCCTTTTCATTGCGCTCGCCTTGCACTATCTTTGCAAAAAGAATTAAAAAACGTAGAAAATGATACAGTCAATGACGGGCTACGGCAAGGCCGATGTCCACTATAATGGTAAGAAGATACATGTAGAAGTTAAGTCGCTCAATAGCAAGAGCATGGACTTGAGTACGCGTATTGCACCGCTTTATCGCGAAAAGGAAATGGAACTTCGACAACTCCTATCAAAGTCGTTAGAGCGTGGTAAGGTAGACTTTACGCTTTGGGTAGAGAAAGATGAGACTTCTGCCGCTGGTACGATTAATGCTGAAGTAGTGGCTAATTATGTTGGCCAAATTCGTCAGATTTGCAAAGCACAGTCATTGCCCGAACCTGAAAACGTTTGGGAAGTTGTATTGCGTATGCCTGAAGCTGTACAAGTAAATACGGCCGAGGAACTGACTGATGAAGAGTGGCAGGTCGTACTCAGTGCTGTAAATGAAGCTATCGCAGGTCTGGTGGCTTTCCGTAAGCAAGAGGGAGAAGCCCTTTATAAGAAGTTTACTGAAAAGGTAGACAATATAGAACGTTTGTTGGGCGAGATTGAACCTTATGAAACGGGACGCGTGGATAAGATTCGTCAGCGCTTGCTCGAACGCTTGCAAGAACTAAAAGGCGTAGACTATGATAAGAATCGTTTAGAGCAAGAATTGATCTATTACATCGAGAAACTTGACATTAGCGAAGAGAAGCAGCGCTTGACCAATCACTTACGCTACTTCCGTGAGACAATGCAAGAGAGCGAACGTGGATTGGGCAAGAAACTTGGCTTTATAGCCCAAGAAATGGGACGCGAGATTAACACCACGGGTTCGAAGAGTAATCAGGCAGAGATGCAAAACATTGTGGTGAAGATGAAGGATGAGTTGGAGCAGATAAAGGAACAAGTGCTCAACGTAATGTAACGTAACGAATTATGTCGAAGATTATTATATTTTCTGCTCCTTCGGGGAGTGGAAAGAGTACTATTATAAACTATTTGATGCAGCAGGGGTTGAACTTGCACTTCTCTGTATCGGCCACCAGTCGTCCCCCGCGTGGTGCAGAACAGAATGGCGTGGAGTATTACTTCCTTACGCCAGAAGACTTTAAGCAACGTATCGCGCAAGGTGAGTTTTTGGAATACGAAGAGGTATACAAAGACCGCTTTTACGGAACGTTGAAGTCGCAAGTAGACGCACAACTCGCAAAGGGAGAAAACGTAGTGTGCGATGTAGATGTGTTAGGCGGGCAGAATATAAAGAAACATTATGGCCAACGAGCCTTGAGCCTCTTTATTCAGCCACCTTCAATCGAAGTCTTGCGCCAACGCTTAGAAGGACGCGGTACGGATTCGCCAGAGGTAATTAACGACCGCATTGCTCGTGCGGAGTTTGAACTCTCATTTGCCGATAAGTTTGACCACGTAGTAGTGAATGATGATTTGCAGCAGGCACAAGCAGAAGCGTTAGCACTCATTCAAAACTTCTTAAAGGACGAATGAATAAAAGGGTAGCTCTATTTGGTGGCTCGTTCAATCCGATTCATAACGGACATATTGCTTTAGCTGAAGCCGTGCTCGCTGCGCGATTGGCCGATGAGGTGTGGCTGATGGTTTCACCGCAAAATCCACTGAAGCAACAAGCAGACTTGCTTGCAGAAACCACTCGCTTGCAGTTGGCTCGAAAGGCCTTGGCGGGAAGAGACCAGATAAAGGTGAGCGACTTTGAATTTCACCTGCCGCGTCCGTCGTATACTTGGAATACGCTGCAAGCACTGCATGAGGCATACCCCGATGTGACGTTTAGCTTATTAATAGGAGGCGATAATTGGCGATGCTTTCATAAGTGGGCACACTATGCAGAGATTTTAGCCCACTATTCTATTATAGTCTATCCGCGTGCAGAGAGTGAAGTAGATGAGCAACAGTTGCCAGCTAACGTGACGTTGCTGCATGTGCCGCTTTTCCCTTTTAGTTCGACCAACGTTCGCAATAAAGTTCGATGTGGTGAGAGTATTAAATCATACGTGCCAAAGATTGTGTGTGATGATATAAATAAGGCTTATGCGTGCAACGAAAGCGTGTGAGTTTTACGCTTCGGAGTGAAATAAATTGCGCAAAACTTTTGTATTTCAATAAATTGTAGTACTTTTGCACCGCAATTTTGCAAAGAAAACCCTATTAATTCATTAAAATCATTATGATGAATCAGTACGAGACCGTTTTCATTATGACTCCCGTTTTGTCTGACCAACAGATGAAGGAAACGGTCGAAAAGTTCAAAGGTATTCTCACCGACGCTGGCGCTGAGATTATCAATGAAGAGGAGTGGGGCCTCAAGACGATGGCTTATCCCATTCAGAAAAAGTCCACTGGCTTCTACGAATTCATCGAGTTCAACGCTGCTCCTGAAGTAGTAGCTAAGCTCGAAGTTGCTTATCGTCGCGATGAGCGCGTAATTCGCTACCTTACAGTGAAGAACGAAAAGTACGCAGCTGAATATGCAGCAAAGCGTCGTAACAAGTTTAACAAGAAGGAGGACTAATAAAATGGCACAAGCACAATCTGAAATTCGTTATTTGACTCCCCCCACAGTGGACGTCAAGAAGAAAAAGTATTGCCGTTTCAAGAAGAGCGGTATTAAGTATATTGACTACAAGGATCCTGAATTCTTGAAGAAGTTCTTGAACGAACAAGGTAAGATCCTTCCTCGTCGCATCACCGGTACTTCATTGAAGTATCAGCGTCGTGTAGCTCAAGCCGTTAAGCGTGCTCGCCACTTGGCTCTTCTTCCTTTCGTAACCGATTTGATGAAATAATAACAGAGGAGGTAATAAGATATGGAAATCATTTTGAAAGAAAACGTTATTGGTCTGGGTTATAAGGACGATATCGTAACTGTAAAGGACGGCTACGGCCGCAACTACCTTATTCCTACTGGCAAGGCTGTTATTGCATCAGAATCTGCTAAGAAGGTACTCGCTGAAAACATGAAGCAACGTGCTCACAAGTTGGCTAAGATTAAGGCTGACGCTGAAGCACTTGGCCAGAAGCTTTCTGCTATCGAACCTATTAAGATCGCTACTAAGGTTAGCTCAACTGGTGCTATCTATGGTTCTGTTAACGCTCTTCACATCGCTGAAGCTCTCTCTAAGCTTGGCTTCGATGTAGATCGTAAGATCATCACTGTAAAGGACGTTAAGGAAGTTGGCACTTATACTGCTACTGTTCACCTCCACAAGGAAGTTTCAGTTGAAATTCCTTTCGAGGTTGTAGCTGAAGAAGCTTAATCTATTCTTCACTTTAGGTGAATTAATCAACCCTATAACAAGTAACACTTTTTGCTTACATATATAAGTAAAGGTGTTACTTGTTATTTTTTTGTATTGTAAGAGCTTATGCGTTATTTTATATATCTTTCGTATGACGGCACGGCCTATCATGGTTGGCAGGTGCAACCCAATGCGGTGAGCGTTCAGCAAAAGTTGAATGAAAGTTTGGCAAAACTGCTTCGGGGACGAAACTCTGATGTGACCGGAGCAGGACGTACTGATGCGGGCGTGCATGCGCATATGATGGTGGCACATTTTGATATTGACGAACTGATAGACGGAACTTGGCTGACTGATAAACTTAATCGTATACTCCCTCCTGACATAGCAGTAAGTCGGGTGGTAAGAGTAAAGGACGAAGCTCATGCACGCTTTGATGCTCAATCGCGCACGTATCATTATTGGATATATACGCGTAAGGATCCCTTTAACCGTCAGTATGCTACGCGTATCACGTTCCCACTCGATTTTGAAAAAATGAATGAGGCGGCTCATTATCTCACCACCGTGAGCGACTTTACCAGTTTCTCGAAGTTGCATACCGATGTGAAAACGAACATTTGCAGCGTAAAGCATGCTGAATGGACCAGAGTGGGAGATGATTTGTGGCAGTTTGAGATTACGGCCGATCGCTTCTTGCGCAATATGGTGCGAGCCGTTGTGGGCACTTTGATAGAAGTAGGAAGAGGACGCTTGTCGTTGGCCGACTTTAAGCGTGTTGTTGAACTGAAAGATCGTTGTGCGGCAGGTGACTCTATGCCCGGTAATGCGCTGTCGTTAGTTGACATTCAGTACAGTAATGACTTATTCGAAGTAGAGTAGCGTATGTGGGTAATCTTAGCTTTCCTTTCAGCTTGTCTATTGGGCTTTTATGATGTCTTTAAGAAGAAGTCGTTAGCCGATAATGCGGTGCTACCAGTCTTGATGATAAATACAGTGGTATGTGCGCTCTTCTTTCTTCCCTTAATTGTTGCTTCCGTTTGTGGTTGGAGTGGGGTAGTACCTGTAGGAGGGTGGCATGAACATTCTTTGGTATTAATCAAAGCTATTATCGTTCTTTCATCATGGGTGTGTGGCTACTATGCGATGAAGCATTTGCCTTTAACAATAGTTGGCCCGATTAATGCTACGCGTCCTGTAATGACATTGGTAGGTGCACTGCTTATTTATGGAGAACAACTAAATCCGTGGCAGTGGGCAGGTGTACTTTTAGCGATATTCTCTTTCTTCTTACTAAGTCGTAGTGGAAAGAAAGAGGGTATACGATTTGCGCACAATCGTTGGATTATACTTTTGGTCGTGGCTGCAGTGTTAGGTGCTGCGAGCGGACTCTATGATAAGTTCTTAATGGCGCCGCTTTCAGAGGGTGGCGCAGGACTTAATCGCTACTTCGTACAAGGCTGGTATAATCTTTACCAAGCCATTATGATGACCATTGTTATGCTATTCATTTGGTTGCCTCGTCGCAAGGAGGGGACACCATTCCGGTGGCGTTGGAGTATATTGTTCATCTCCATTTTCTTAACTGCAGCAGACATGGCCTACTTCTATGCTTTGTCATGTCCGGGTGCAATGATTGCCGTCGTATCGATGGTACGTCGCGGCAGCGTTATCGTTTCATTTCTCTTTGGCGCAATGGTGTTTCATGAAAAGAACCTACGTTCTAAAGCTATTGACTTGTTATTCGTATTATTAGGTATGCTCTGCTTGTTTATTGGTAGTAAGTAGGTATGGCGGAATCCTTAAGACTTATGAGGCGACAAAATGCTGCATAACATTTTTAAAACAACCTGTTAAATCAATTGATTATCAACTGTATACGCAGAGAATATCACCCCACTATGGCTCTTTATAGCATAGGATGGGAAACTTTAGATATAAAGTAATACCAAACATTATATTCGAAGACAATAATGGGGTATTCTAATTTATTCTTAGAATACCCCATTTATAATGTATTAATGTATGATCGTATAATACCAAAAAACATTTTGTTATACGCCTTTTCCGTTTCTTAATTGAGTTAATAGTATTGTTGAAGTTCTATAAGCTCCACCAAAAGTTAGTTCGTAATTTATGCTATTACTCGTCTTGTTTTCTTTAAGCGTTATTCGCAGAGAATGGGGAGTTGTCGATAGTATTTCGATCTTACCCCAATTCTCTTCACAAATTGTATAAGGTGTAGGACGTTTCAAGTCATTATCAGTAACGCTATAATAGTAATTCCCTACCTTTATTTGTGACAAGAATCCATTCTTTGCATTTTTCCCAATAGATGTAATGGTTACAATACCTCCTGCAGAACCAATTTCTGCATAATAAGATGTACCACTTGGCTTTGATAGAGTAATGCCAGTAGTTTTAAACTTAATGTTTTCAAACTTCTCTTCTTCATTGCTACAAGCTACAAAACTTAAGCAACATAGAATGGTTGTTACCACGAGATATGCACAGTACTTCATTTTGTAATTATTGAGTATTCAAGATTATATTTAAAATTAGGTGAAGATTCTATTTGTGAAACAGAGCGTGTTTGTGTTCTATTTCGAATAGAAAGCACTTCTGCCATTTTCAACGCATTTATGCTTCTCATTTTTTTTGTTTGTAGCATATAGTTGATTGACGAAGTTACCAAAGTTCCACCTTTGCTTCGTTAGGCGAAATTTTGAATGAAGCTACATCGTTCTGTAGTCTTTCTTTTGCAATATATAGGCTGACAAATTTGTGCGATAGAAAATTGAAAGTTTTTTAGGGGTGTGAAAGTTGGGTTAGAAAAATATAGGGTTGATACTCTGTGAGAAGTATCAACCCCATTTTATATTATTTGCTGAATTTTATCAGACGAAGATATTTATAGACTTTGCTGCACATCAGTATTATTGCATGCGCCATTGTTTGCCGTCAAATATCATGGGGAGCATGACTTCCTCTTTGCTACCGTCCTTATAATTTACGTTGAGAAAGACGTTGGCCATGCGGCCATTGTTGTGCAATTCGGTGCGTAGCACTTGTACGTTACTAACACCTTGCTTCTCGTCATTTATTTGCTTTTGATGTTGGCGCAACATTACGATAATGCGCTCCTTATAGGCATCTGTTGTCCCGTCACATGAGTGCATGGCTTTGACGTAGTCGTCAAACAGTCCGTTGACTTGCATCTTGTAGCAAGCGATAGCCATTGTGTCAGCTCCTTCGCTGGTAGGAAGTTGGGCGGCATTGTTCGTGCGATTGCTGCAACTTGTGGTAAAGCAGAGGGCTATGAAGAGTGATAGGAAGGGTGCAAATAAATGATTGTTTTGCATGTGATTACTTCTGTCTGATAAAGATGTTAATAGGTGTACCAGTAAAGTTCCAACGCTCGCGAATCTTGTTCTCCAAGAATCGGCGGTAGGGCTCCTTTACGTATTGTGGTAGGTTGGCATAGAATACGAATGAGGGAACTTGCGTGTTGGGCAACTGTGCACAATATTTGATTTTGATGTACTTACCCTTGATTGAGGGTGGTGGATATGCTTCAATGAGTGGCAACATCTCTTCATTGAGTTTAGAGGTAGAGATGCGACGCTTGCGAGCTACGTACACTTCTTTGGCCGTTTCGAGCACCTTGAATATGCGTTGCTTGGTAAGTGCAGAAGCAAAGATAATGGGGAAGTCAACGAATGGCGCCATGCGGTTGCGAATGGCTTCCTCGAAGTGGCGGATGGCCGTGTTTGACTTGTCTTCAACTAAGTCCCACTTATTCACAACAACGACAATGCTCTTGCAGTTCTTCTGAATGATTTGAACGATGTTGAGGTCTTGACTCTCAATACCGCGTGTGGCATCAATCATCAAGATACAAACGTCAGAGTTTTCGATAGAGCGAATGGCACGCATAACAGAGTAGAACTCTAAGTCTTCTGTTACTTTATTCTTACGGCGAATACCTGCGGTATCAACCAAATAGAAGTCAAAGCCAAATTTGGTGTAACGCGTAAGAATGCTATCGCGTGTGGTACCAGCAATATTGGTCACAATGTTGCGGTCTTCACCAAGGAAAGCATTGATGATGCTGCTCTTACCTGCATTAGGACGGCCTACTACGCTGAAGCGTGGAATGTCGTCTTCAGCTTCATTGCCGTTATCGTCCTTACCCAACTTCTCGATGATGAGGTCGAGGAGGTCGCCCGTTCCGCTACCTGTGATAGCAGAAATGCAGAAGGGATCGCCAAGGCCTAATTTGTAAAATTCGGCAGCGGTATAACGATCTTCGTTGTTGTCGGTTTTGTTGGCGCACAAGATAACGGGCATATTGGTGCGACGCAGAATTGATGCTACTTCAGCGTCTAAGTCGGTGATTCCGTTCTTTATGTCAACGACGAATAGGATAACGTCGGCTTCTTCGGTGGCAAGGGTTACTTGCTTACGGATTTCACCTTCGAATACGTCGTCAGAGTTTACTACCCAACCGCCTGTATCAACGATTGAAAATTCTTGTTTACCCCATTCGCACTTGCCATATTGACGGTCGCGTGTGGTGCCGGCTTCATCGCTGACAATGGCCTGGCGTGTTCCCGTAAGGCGGTTGAACAGGGTTGATTTGCCGACATTGGGTCGGCCAACTATGGCTACTAATTTTGACACTTTGTAATTCGGTATTATGTGTTATGAAATGGGTTCTTATTGGTAGGTTAGAACTACACGTCTTATTGTCAGTTATGCGGTGAAGCTTTAATCTAACTTATAGCCGTAAGCTTCAAGGCGTTTGGTGTTGCTGCGCCAGTCTTTGTCGACTTTGACAAAAATTTCAAGGTAGATGCTTTTGCCAAAGAACTTTTCAAGTGTCTTGCGAGCTTCAGATGAAACCTTTTTAAGTGCAATACCACGGTGACCAATAATGATGCCCTTTTGGCTATCGCGCTCAACGTAGATGACTGCGTTGATGTGAATGTGTTTGTCGTCCTCTTTAAACTGTTCAACGACCACTTCTACGGCGTAGGGTATCTCTTTGTCGTAGTAGAGAAGTATCTTTTCGCGGATAATCTCTGTCACAAAGAAGCGAGCGGGCTTATCGGTCCATTGGTCTTTGTCGAAGTAGGGGGGAGAGTCGGGGAGTAACTCCTTGATGCGGCTCAGCACGTTGTCAACGTTAAACTTTACCTTTGCAGAGATAGGGAAAATCTCCGCTTTGGGAAGGCTCTCATGCCACAACTGCACTAATTTCTCTAAGTCCTTTTGGTTAGAAATGTCGATTTTGTTGATCAACACCAAAACGGGAACATTCATCTTTTTTACCTTTTCAAGAAAGTCGCTATTCTTGTCTGGTGTCTCAACGACGTCGGTGACATAGAGTAGTACATCAGCGTCTTGAAGGGCTGATACTGAAAAGGCTAACATCTCTTCTTGTAACTTATAGTTTGGCTTGAGCACTCCTGGGGTGTCAGAGAACACGATTTGAGCATCGTCAGAGTTGATGATGCCCATAATGCGGTGACGAGTAGTCTGTGCCTTAAAGGTGGCAATAGAAATGCGTTCGCCCATAAGTAGGTTCATGAGGGTTGATTTACCAACGTTGGGATTGCCTACTATGTTTACAAAGCCTGCTTTATGCATATATGATGTATGATAGTTTGTTACAAGAGCAACTTTGCGTAGTGGAGTATTGCTCAAGAAAAGATTTTAAAGGTTTATAACCTAAGGCATGCCTCGGCTATAAACCTTCAAAAGTTGATGATGAATGTGTTCTTTCTTATTTTATTTCTTAGGATCGTATGCCCACTTTAAGTAGGCTGCGCCCCAAGTAAAGCCTGCACCGAAGGCACAAAGTATAAGGTTGTCGCCCTTCTTAAGTTGCTTCTCGTAGTCCCACAATGCTAAGGGGAGTGTGCCTGCTGAGGTGTTGCCATAGCGCTGAATGTTGAGCATTACTTTATCCATAGGCAACTCTAAGCGATGAGCCACGGCTTCGATAATGCGTACGTTGGCTTGATGAGGTACAACCCAAGCAATGTTGTCGTGTGTAAGGTTGTTACGTTCGGCTATTTGTGCGCAAGCGTCGCTCATATTGGTTACGGCAAACTTAAACACGGTGCGTCCCTCTTGGTGGAGGTAGTGCATGCGGTGGTCGATGGTAAAGTAAGAAGGACTGCAAACGCTACCGCCTGCTTTCATGCAGAGGAAGGGAAGTCCCTTACCGTCAGTGCGCAAGTAGCTGTCTTGCCAGCCTAATCCTTCTTCTGTAGAAGGTTCAACCAAAACGGCTGCTGCACCGTCACCAAAAATGGGGCATGTAGCACGGTCGGTGTAGTCAACAATTGACGACATCTTATCAGCACCGCACACAACAATCTTCTTGTAACGTCCGCTTTGAATCATTCCAGATGCTGCGTCCATGGCGAAAAGGAAGCCACAGCATGCAGCTTGCATGTCGATGGCAAAGGCATTCTTCATACCTAAACGGCCAATAACAATGCTTGAGGTTGAGGGAAAATGGTAGTCGGGGGTAGTAGTGGCAACGATTACGCAGTCTACTTCTTGAGGGTCGGTGCCTGTCTTTTCAAGCAATTGCTTTACGGCTTTTCTTGCCATGTAGCTTGTGCCGAGTCCTTCTTCATTTAAGATGCGGCGTTCTTTAATGCCGATACGTGTCATGATCCACTCATCGTTCGTGTCGACCATGCGTGATAGCTCGTCGTTATTAAGTACGTATTCAGGAACGTATCCACCTACGCCCGTAATGACTGCATTTATCTTTTCCATAGGAATGTGTATTAACAGAAAGGCCTTTTCTTCTTTTTTATGCAACGATAATGGTACTATAATTTTTTGAAAAGTGATGACACAATAGTCCGCTTATTAGTTGTTTGCCTACGTTTAATGGCTTTTTCAAGAAAGACCCTTGTTTTTATGATAAAAGAAATAGCTTAAGAGTTGTATAGCGTTACGCTTATCAAGCGCCTGAATAATAAGGCAGGCGGTCGAGTAAACGCAAAGTGCTTTAATTTACAACTCTTAAGCTACAGAATTTTTGTCAAAGCTTACGAGAAAGCTTTGGTTGTGCTTACTCAGCCACTTCTTTTACGATGGCGAGTTTACCACGATAGTAGCCACAAGTGGGGCATACTGTGTGGTAGATGTGCCAACCACCACAATTAGGGCATACTGCTAATGTAGGAGCAACTGCCTTGTCGTGAGTTCTACGCTTAAGAGTTCTCGTCTTTGATTGTCTTCTTTTAGGATGTGCCATTTTCTTTTTTTATTTTTAGAATGTTTTTACTTGTTTTCTTTGACCGCAGTGATTATTCGTCTTCTTCGTCATCGAAGCTATTCTCTTCATCGTCAGCGGTCATGATGTAGCTAACCATATCTTTGTTGCACTCACCTTCAGCGTGAACACGTTGCATGGGCAATGCCGTTTCAATTATTTCATAAAGTTGCCATGACAAGTCATAGCACGGATTGTTTGCTTCAAGATAAAGAATCTCAGGAGCATCGCAATCTTCTTGCTCAGCGTCTTTAATCTTTATATTGTCTGTGGCCTCTACTTCAATAGAAAGAGGGTCGAGACAACGATCGCAAGCTACGATTACGTTACCTTTTACTTTAATTTGAACATTGAAAATGTTTCCAGCCGATGCGCGAACAAATATTTCGGCGTGAACATCTCCGCCACTTATTTCTTCTTGCTCCAGGTCAGCGAAGAAGCGATCAGTTAGCTCAACGTCGAGGCGTTTAGCTGCTTCGGCAGCATGCGCCAAATTGATATTTAGGAGGTTTTCACTTTGCATAGCGGCTGCAAAGGTAGTAATTTTTTATCGTTTGCAATGTTTTGCCTGATGTTTTTTACTGATTTTCTTATTAAAAACGGCACTCGATGGTCTCGTTTTTGTCACTTTGTAGTTTTGTAGAGCCCTGAAGTAGAAAAGAGTATGATGTTAAGATATTGGTTGATAGTTGCATATTTTGTCAATAATTATCACCATAGTTTGAATTTTTCAATGAGCCGTGGTGAAGCGATTGTTATTTGAGCATTGAGTCCTGTAATTGGATTGCTCAATTGTAGCCCTATTTTTCCCTATTTTCTTTATTAAGAGATATTTCCATGTAATACTTGTGCGATTCGTTTAAATCATGTGCAAACATGCAGGACCACAATCCATCACTTCGTTTTGGTTCTATAGAGGAAATCTTTCCATGCTGATTTATTCTTTTCTAGGTGATTTGCTAAAATGATAGACGAGGCTTAGCATAAAATAACGGGGTACCACATTGTGCCATGTCTCTGTACGGCCTTGGGCGTTGAGTGTTCGCACAATACTGCTGCGCTGTGCCAAAATGTCGTGCCCTGAAAGTTTGAGCGACAGGGCTTTGCTCTTCAACATTCGTTTGGCCACTGCCATGTTCCAGATCCACTCATGGCTATTCATAGAATGATCGGCATAACCTGAACGAACATAGTAAGTCAAGTCAGTGTCTATCACCATGCTCCAAGGCAAGTTCCATTGATTGGTGAAAGTGTATAGGTGGTTGATGCTATTGATTGTCTGGAAGCTAACGCTTTCGCTCGTGGCGTGCTGCCAATCAACGGCACTTTTGAGAGCAGCATTAAAGAGTTTGCAGTGGTAAGCCAAAGCCACGTTTCCTTGCATGAACCAATTCTTAACCTCGCTCTTCGCACTCGTCGGCATGAGGCTAGTTTGCTGAAAGTCTACACTGTTTTGAAAAGTTTCAGTTGCCGACACATCAAATGTCCACTTTTGCTTTTTGTCCAAGCTACAAGCATAACCTACTGTTACATGTGTTTGCCAATTTCCATTGATGTTCTGCGCCATTGATGTTGTTACGCCCGTTTCCGCATCGTAGTATCGAGCTTGTCCAACGGCATTTTGCTGAGCTGAATAACCCCATTCTGCATTCAGGTTTTGTGCATGCTTCGTTTTGTTTAGGGTGTAGCCCAAAGTGGCATTATAGATGTTGGTGGGCTTTAAGGTGGTGTTACCTTTGGTGATGAATAGCGGATTGCTATCGTCAGTAACATCAAGCAACAAATTCATTTGAGGGGCAGTATGAGCTATCGAACCGCTCATTTTTATATTTTTGATACTAAGCGAGAATGAGGGTTGCAGCCATTGATAGTGTTTCACTATGTGTCGTTGCTGATCTTTCATGCGCAAATCGTCAATCGCATTGCGCGTGAAGGCCATGGGGAGTGCGGCATGGAAGTACAAGCCATCATTCCAAAATGAATAACGAAGTCCTATCTTGTGTATGGTTTGTTGTGTCGTTGTCTGATTGGTGTTCACCCAATCTGTAGCAAGTGCAAGAGAATCTGCTGTCGAAGGTAATTGACCCAAAAGTTTTCTATCGGGTAGTGCCCAATCACCGCCCAGGCGATCAAGACGGTAGAAGTTTCGATTGCCTTGTTGGTTTTGATGCTCTATATGGTAGGTTGTACTTATGTTATGAGAAATTTTACCATGTGATTTCTTTATTTCTATCAATGGATAATCAATAAAGCCAAGTAATTGAAGGTCTTGCTGCTTGTTATGGTTGTACCTATTTCGAAAGTCGGTAGTCGGTTCTACGCCTTGTGTAATCAGATTATACAACGAATTTGTCTTATCTGTAGTAGTACGGGTATTGACAGAAAAATTCACACCAAATTCCTTGTCATGTGGCAATTTCACTGTGGCATCGAGCACAGCTGAATAACTCAGATTAGATGCTTTACTTTGACTTAAATCTGTGTAACTATTTACCAATCCTTCGGTCATATTCGTCCATTCGTCTGGGAGAATGTAACGACTTAAAACGGATTGTTGCTGGCTATTAGTTGATGAAGAAGCATAGTAAAAATATTGATCCAAATGGATATAAGCAAACGAGGTGGGAATGCTTAACGCACCAATCCAATTAAGGTTGTAGTTTTTACTGTTATAGAGCGAGTTCACCTTTCCGTAAGTATTGCCTGATTCATAAAAGTTTACGGAATTACCTCGACTCTCATTCACGTCTTTGTTATGCGAAGCTTCAAGGGTGGTTATAAACCGAATGGGTCGATCACTATCTTTTCCTCCATAAAAGGAAGCAAAGAGTCCGCCTTTTTGCAGTGTATTTTCTCCCATCATAGCATCTTCGTTCTCCCACTTGCCGTCAGATCCTGCGCGTTGGTTGCTATTGGTATTGTTGGCATTTCCATAAAAGCTAACACGTGCTCGGTCTGAGAAGTACGTTCCAAACACGCGGCCCAAGTATTTATCTTTGGTACCTCCACCAGCTTCAGCATTGGCTATCCAGCCTTGGTGATATTCTTTCTTCAAAGTAACGTCAATTACCCATGGGTCGTCAGCGTGTGGTGCCGTGTCTTTGCGCGTAAGGTAAGCATTGTCGGGCGCTTTCTGATAAGACTTTACATTTTTCACCATATAGGCGGGCAAGTTTTCAAGGGCAACATTGGCGTCGCCATTGAAGAAGTCTTTGCCGTCAATCAATAGGTTACTAACGCGGTTACCATTGACCGTAATGACACCACCTGCATTCAGCTTTACGCCAGGTAGACGTGATATGAGTTGGTCGAGCATAGAGCCTTCTGCCAACTCAAAAGCATCGGCATTGTACACTATGGTGTCGCCCTTCATCACCATCATCACCTTTGTGGCTGTGACAGTGGCTTCGTGCAGCGTGCGAGGGGCACGCTTCAGCATGATGGGATCAGGGGCAATGTCATCGGCTGCATCCACTTTTACCAGTTGCGAAAGATAGCCTTTTTTTTCACACTGAATGTAATAGTAGGGGCTGCTTCCCTCTATTTGAGAAGCATAGTAGTACTTCTTCCTATCGCCCATATTGATTGTAATCATCTGACATGAATCGACAAAAGCTGAATCCTTGTCAAGAATGGTCACACTCGCTCCTTGAAGCGATATTTTGGTTGCTGCATCCTTCACCGTTATGGTGAACATTTGTCCGTAAGACGCGATGCTTTGAAGCGCGAATAATAAAAAGAGTAATCGTTTCATACCTCTCTTATCTTAATGGGTTATGGGTTTTGCTTAATTGTTCATTTGATTGCAAAAGTACTATAATTTTGGTCAATGTAATTATAAAAATCGCGCAAAGAATTTATTATTCCGTCAATAAATGAAAATGAAATAGTTAAACTTTTGCTTGTATTTTGTAAATAGAAGCAATATTTATACACATCATAGTCGTCTGTGGAATAAGATTTTGGGCATTCGCCCAATTGTTCCAAGAAGAATGGTTAATCCTTTTCTTTCAATCCCCAGCACTTCCAACAATAAGGTCTACTATGTATTGTGTGAAAAGTTTGTTCCGTGCTTTAGGTATTGCCTCTGCAGCTCTCGATTTGGGGGCAGCTGGTAAGGTTGCACTTTGGTAACGCTTCCTCCTCAAGCCCTCCCTTTCGGGCAATCCTTTCTTTCAGCCGCTGTGCGCACTGGCTCTCTTGCTGTGCGCATGGCGGCTTTTTCGTGGGAAACGTACTTTCAGGTTCTTCCTGACCGATGAAGTTCCCACGCTCACGCTCATCTTTCAGAATGAGTTCAATGTGAATGACACCTTGTATCTCACAGCCCAAACCAAGTGCAAGGTGTCCTTTGACCGCAACTTTGCCGTGTGTTGTGGAGAGTCTTCTGCATACGATGATAATACGGAGATTGAATACGAGAGCGAGACGTCCTCGCTTTCCTATTCCTTTGCCCGTCATCTTACGCAGGCTTTGCAGTCTCACAAACTCTACTTGATCTCTCCCGAACTCCCTGTGGGCAGTTCCATTCTTATTACTGACATCGAAAGTGAACTTTCTGATGCCACTAACGCTAACAATCATGTGAAGTTCAAGTGGAAACCGCTTCGCAAGCAGGTGCCTTTCACCGTTCTTCGCTTACATAATATCTTCAACCAGGTTTACAACAATACTTTCGACTAATGCCCCACGCTATTCATATCACCACGCTCAAACGTATGCTCCAATCTCCCGAACCCGTAGACATCAAACTATGGACGCGCTCGGGTGGAATCCAATGCTGGCACCGCTGCATCTCTCTCCGCTACGACTTCTATAAAGGCACGAGAAGAATGAAATTGCTGGATAGCAACGAAATCCGGCAGCTGAGAGATGTGTGCGTGTTTGAAATAAATGGGTTGGAGGTATTTATGTGAAATATCAATTCTTAGATTTGTATTATTCAAAAATACTTTGTACTTTTGCAGCAACATACTCACCCCGCTTCCCGTTAGAACAGCGCGCTCAGGGTGAGTTATTTTTGTTTATATACGTTTATGACCCGGATTCCAAACGCCAAAACCATCAAAACTTTTGATGAACAAATTGAAATATTGAAAAGTCGTGGCTTGCAATTCAATGATGAAATGCGAGCAAAACAATTGCTTCAAAACATAAGCTATTACAGAATGAGTGGGTATTGGTATCCGCTTTTAGCTGACAAGCAAAATCATATTTTTAAGTCTGGTGCATTATTTGAGCACGCATATTCGATTTACAAATTTGATGCAAAACTCCGTTCTTTGATACTTTCTGAAATATCGAAAATAGAGGTGGCTGTACGTACGCAAATAGCTTATGTAATGTCACACAATTATGATGGTTTATGGTTTACTGATTCCTCTCTCTTCAAAAATCCTGCAAAGCACGCTAAGACACTTTCAAAAATTGATGAAGAATATTCAAGGAGCGATGAGGATTTTGTTACCGCATTCAAGGTAAAATACACGGACCACTTTCCCCCAAGTTGGATAACATTGGAAATTACGTCTTTGGGAACTTTGTCACTGCTTTATAGCAACTTGAAAGATGGTGTGAGTAAGCGTACAATTGCACGTTATTTTGGTGTCGCAGATAGCGTGATGGTTTCTTGGCTACATGCTATTACATATATACGCAATATTTGTGCACATCATAGTCGTCTGTGGAATAAGATTTTGGGCATTCGCCCAATTGTTCCAAGGCGAACTACTTATCCTTTTGTTTCTATTCCAAACTCTTCCAACAATAAGGTCTACTATGTATTGTGCTTGATTACGTATTTGCTTGACATCATCAATCCAAGCAATACGTTCAGAGAAAAACTTCGAGATTTATTTGTTGAATACCCTAATATAGACGTTGCTGCCATGGGATTTCCTCGGAATTGGCAAAACGAACCTTTTGGGATATAATACAGAAATGCGTACCCTATTGAGGTACGCATTTTTCGATGACATGAATTACCATAGTTTGAATTTTTCAATGAGCCGTGGTGAAGCGATTGTTATTTGAGCATTAAGTTCCGTAATGGAATTGTTCAATTGTAAATTCAATTTTTTCCGATTTTCTTCATTAAGAAATACTTCCATGTAATACTTGTGCGATTCGTTTGGGTGTGATGCCATGTTTTTAACCTTGGCTATTATCTTGTCATTGTTGTCAGAGACTATTATACTTATGGGCATATTAGCTTGCACTTGTCTTGCCTCATTTTCTGAAAGGAACCCATAACATGACAGTAATTGACAATTTTGCCTATCCGTATCAATATAGAAAAGAACTTCACCAGCATTCACTTTATCGCCTACACATATATCATTGGGGTAGCTTAGTTTACCTGACAAGGATGACGTAATATAATCCATACAAGTGTCATTGCTACAGGACAGTATCGTATCACCTTTAGTTATTACCGTTGAGTTGGATTTCATTATTGAGGCTATCTGTCCATTACTTTTTGCAAAGGTCGAATCTGATTGGATATCTGTTCTTGCATAGACCTTTATTGGCAATGTTTGGGGCAAGCGAATGAAGTAACTTCCGATTAGTAGTGCGCAAACAATCAGGAAGATGACCAAAATGCCCCATCGAAGCATCCAACCAGGGGGGCGCCCCATTATCTCTTGAATCTCTTCACACCGAGTAGATAATCCCTTTAATCTATCCTTCTTTTCCATTTTTCGTCACCTGATTTAAATCCAACTGATTGCGAATTAATTCGTAATATAGTCCTTGTTTGGCGGTTAACTCGTCATGCGTTCCTTCTTCTGCCACGTGACCGTGGTCAATCACAATGATTTTATCGGCATTGCGAACGGTCGACAAACGGTGTGCCACAACAACGACAGTTTTGCCTTGATAAAAGTGTTCGAGATTTTGCATTATAATGCGCTCGTTGCTTGTATCGAGAGAGTTAGTTGCTTCGTCTAAAATGATAAACTCTGGATTCTTGTAGACGGCACGTGCGATAAGTATTCGCTGCTTTTGTCCGGCACTAATGCCATTGCCTTCCATACCAATCTTGGTGCTATATCCCATGGGTAAAGAAAGAATAAAATCTTCTATATTAGCCACCTTTACAGCATGTAGCAATCGAACAGGGTCTATTTCGTCAACGCCTACGGCTATATTGTTAGCTATAGTATCGGAGAAGATAAAACTCTCTTGCATGACCGAACCCGTTTTGCTTCGCCACAAGCGTGGGTGAATCATCGAGAGTGGTGTGTTGCCTATTTTTATTTGACCATGTAGAGGTTCGTAAAATCCTTGCATGAGTTTGACGATAGTAGTCTTGCCACTACCACTTGCACCAACAATAGCGGTTACTTTACCTTGTGGAATGGTCAGCGACACGTCATCTAAAGCATAATCACGTTCTGCACCACTATAGCTAAAGCGGATATGGTCTAAATGAATGTCGTGGCAGGTGGGCAATTCGTGCAGCAGTGCCTCGCTGTTTTGGTCTTCATCTTTTTGATTGTGTATTTCGTTCAGTCGTTCTAAACTAATCTGAGCATCTTGCAAGGATTGGAAGAAACCAATAAACTCACCTATGGGGGCTGACACTTGACCCAATATATAGGTCATCGACATCATCATACCCAATGTCATTTGTCCGTCTACTACTGCTTTAGCAGCAATAAACGAGATGATAATTTGGGTGGTTTGTGTAAAGAATACCGAGCCAGTTTGTTGAATCTGCGAGAGTTTTAGTCCTCGTATGCTGATTTTGAACAGTTTGGCTTGAATGCGCTCCCACTCCCAGCGTTTCTGTTTCTCACAATTATTCAACTTGATCTCTTGCATGCCTTGCACCAATTGGATAAGTTTACTTTGCTCGCCTGCTGATTGGTTAAATCGCTTTATATCCAATTCGCGACGGTAACGCATAAAAGATAGCACCCAAATGGCATAAAGCCCATTGCCTAAAAGAAATATGCCCAATATCATAGGGTGATAATACGCTAAGATACCAGCAAACAAAAAGAAGTTGAATATGGAGAATATAATATTGAAAGAGTTGCTCATCAGCAGCGATTTGATACGACTATGGTCGCCAATGCGCTGCATAATGTCACCTGTCATTTTTGTGTCAAAATAGCTAAGCGGCAATTTCATGAGTTTGGTCAAGAAGTCTGAGATCAAAGCTACATCAACGCGCGTATTGATATGTAGCATGATCCAACTGCGAATGTAGCCTACGGCTAATTGACTGACAAAGAGAAACAGTTGTGCTATCAGAATGAGCGTAATAAAACTCAAATTGCGTTCTCCTATACCCACGTCAACCAATGATTGCGTGAGTATAGGGAATGCCATTTGTAGCACACTGCCTAATGCCATACCCAAAGCCAACTGGGTAAATTGGCTTTTGTAGGGCAAAAGGTAACGAAGAAAAAAAAGCAGGCTCTTCTTAGAACTGCGTTCAGGTTCTTCTTCGATATTAGCAAAGTTTGCATTGGGCTCAAGGAGTAAGGCTATGCCTCTTCTATTTACATCCGCCAACGTTACTCCTAACCAACATTTCTTGAATTCATCTTCTTCATATTGCAACCGTTGCGAAGCAGGATCGGCAATGTAAAAAATAAGTTTTCCTCCACGCTTTCGCTTAATTTTATAACATACAACGAAGTGACTGTTGTTCCAATACAAAATGCATGGCAACATGGCTTCATTAACCAACTGATCTCCTGTAATTTTTACTCCGCAAGTTCTAAATCCTATGCTCTCTGCAGCATCACTTATTCCAAGCAATGACACCCCTTCACGGGTTATGAAACATTTTTGTCTTAAAGTCTGTAAAGAGTAATGATGACCATAGTATTTTGAAATCATGCGCAAACATGCAGGACCACAATCCATCACTTCGTTTTGGTTATATAGAGGAAATCTTTCCATGCTGATTTATTCTTTTCTAGGTGATTTGCTAAAATGATAGACGAGGCTTAGCATAAAATAACGGGGTACCACATTGTGCCATGTCTCTGTACGGCCTTGGGCGTTGAGTGTTCGCACAATACTGCTGCGCTGTGCCAAAATGTCGTGCCCTGAAAGTTTGAGCGACAGGGCTTTGCTCTTCAACATTCGTTTGGCCACTGCCATGTTCCAGATCCACTCATGGCTATTCATAGAATGATCGGCATAACCTGAACGAACATAGTAAGTCAAGTCAGTGTCTATCACCATGCTCCAAGGCAAGTTCCATTGATTGGTGAAAGTGTATAGGTGGTTGATGCTATTGATTGTCTGGAAGCTAACGCTTTCGCTCGTGGCGTGCTGCCAATCAACGGCACTTTTGAGAGCAGCATTAAAGAGTTTGCAGTGGTAAGCCAAAGCCACGTTTCCTTGCATGAACCAATTCTTAACCTCGCTCTTCGCACTCGTCGGCATGAGGCTAGTTTGCTGAAAGTCTACACTGTTTTGAAAAGTTTCAGTTGCCGACACATCAAATGTCCACTTTTGCTTTTTGTCCAAGCTACAAGCATAACCTACTGTTACATGTGTTTGCCAATTACCATTGATGTTCTGCGCCATTGATGTCGTTACGCCCGTTTCCGCATCGTAGTATCGAGCTTGTCCAACAGCATTTTGCTGAGCTGAATAGCTCCATTCTGCATTCAGATTTTGTGCATGCTTGGTTTTGCTTAGGGTGTAACCTAATGTGGCTTGGTAGATGTCTGTTGGCTTAAGCGCAGCATTACCTTTGGTGATGAATAGTGGATTACTATCGTCAGTAACATCAAGCAGCAAACTCATTTGAGGAGCTGCATGAGCTATCGAACCGCTCAATTTTATATTTTTGAAACTAAGCGAGAAGGAGGGTTGCAACCATTGATAGTGTTTCACTATGTGTCGTTGCTGATCTTTCATGCGCAAATCGTCAATGGCATTGCGTGTGAAGGCCATGGGGAGTGTGGCATTGAAAGTCAAACCGCCGCTCATCAACAAATAGCGAAGCTCCGCTGTGTGCATGGTCTGGGATGTCGTTGTTTTATAAGTATTTGCCCAATCTGTTGCCAAAGCAAGTGAATCTGTGGTTGAAGGCAACTGTCCCAAATGCTTTCTGTCGGGCAATGCCCAATCGCCACCTAAGCGGTCAAAGCGGTAGTATTTTCTGTTACCCTGTTGATGCCTATGGTCAATGTTGTAGGTAGCAAACAATTTATGAAACATGTTGCCATGCTCCTTTTCAATTAAGGCATAGTCTATGCCACCAAGCAATTGATAGTTCGACTGCTTATTGTGATCGTACCGATTGCGAAAGTCTGAAGTAGGGTCTGCACCTTGCGTTAGCAAACTATATAGTGAAGCCATCTTATCAGTAGCAGTATTGTAGTTGGCTGCAAAATTCACACCCAATTCTTTGTCATTCGGTAATTTCACTGTGGCATTGAGCATAGCAGAATAGTTCAAATTATGGATCTTGTCGTGATTCAAATCTGTATAGTCGTTTACCATGCCTTCAACTACATTCGTCCATTCATTAGGAAGAGGTTGATTGCCTTGAACGGATTGTTGCGTGCCATTGCTTGATGTTGATGCATAAGTCAAATATTGGTCAAGATTAATGTATGCAAACGAGGTGGGAATGCTCAACATACCATTCCAATTAAAGTTGTAATTATGGCTTTTATTTAATGACATACTTTTGCCGAATATGTTGCCAGACTCAAAGAAACTTACGGAATTACCTCGACTTTCATTAACCTCTTTATCATGCGAAGCCTCTAAAGTGGTTGTAAAGCGAATAGGACGTTCGCTGTTCTTTCCTCCATAAAAAGATGCAAATAGTCCGCCTTTTTGCAGCGTGTTCTCTCCCATCATGGCATCTTCGTTCTCCCACTTGCCGTCAGATCCTGCGCGTTGGTTGCTATTGGTGTTGTTGGCATTTCCATAAAAGCCCACACGTGCTCGGTCTGAAAAGAATGTTCCAAACACTCGTCCTAAGTATTTATCTTTGGTACCTCCACCAGCTTCAGCATTGGCGATCCAGCCTTGGTGATATTCTTTCTTCAAAGTTACATCAATCACCCATGGATCATCAGCGTGTGGTGCCGTGTCTTTGCGCGTAAGGTAAGCATTGTCGGGCGCTTTCTGATAAGACTTTACATTTTTCACCATATAGGCGGGCAAGTTTTCAAGGGCAACATTGGCGTCGCCATTGAAGAAGTCTTTGCCGTCAATCAATAGGTTACTAACGCGGTTACCATTGACCGTAATGACACCACCTGCATTCAGCTTTACGCCAGGTAGACGTGATATGAGTTGGTCGAGCATAGAGCCTTCTGCCAACTCAAAAGCATCGGCATTGTACACTATGGTGTCGCCCTTCATCACCATCATCACCTTTGTGGCTGTGACAGTGGCTTCGTGCAGCGTGCGAGGGGCACGCTTCAGCATGATGGGATCAGGGGCAATGTCATCGGCTGCATCCACTTTTACCAGTTGCGAAAGATAGCCTTTTTTTTCACACTGAATGTAATAGTAGGGACTGCTTCCCTCTATTTGAGAAGCATAGAAGTACTTCTTTCTATCGCCCATATCGATTGTAATCATCTGACAGGAATCGACAAAAGTTGAATCCTTGTCAAGAATGGTCACACTTGCTCCTTGAAGCGATATTTGGGTTGCTGCATCCTTCACCGTTATAGTAAACATTTGTCCGTAAGATGCGATATATTGGATAGCAAACAAAAAAAATATTAAGTGTCTCATCTTTTGTGATATTAGTGTAAGGAGAACATTAGGGAGACCCTAATGCCCTCCCCTTACACGTTGGATTAAAAGCAAAGGCAAGCTTAGTTTCCTTTAAAGCAGTGGCTTAAATTCGTAGTAGGATAGTGAGATCCACTAACTTCACAGAAACAACTTACACTTCCTCCTGAGTACATACCTTGACAAGTCCCTGTCCTCGTGATTCCTGATTGGAAATAAAGGTAGCACTTAGCACCAACCTTACATGTTTTTTCAATAAGTTGACTTGGCGACAAAGAACTGCCACCAAAAATCAACTTCATCTCCTCTTGGGAGAGATTTGTAGCCTCTTTTAAGACTACTCTTTTAATCGTCTTCATATAAAAACAATTAATTAGTTAATAAATAAGGTGGACGTCCACCTGTTAATTATAAGGTACCATTATATTCTATGTTGGATAAAACTTTATAAAATACTTCAAAGATAACATCTTCTTGGATAAAATCCCGCTCATTAAAATATATCATTGTATCTAATAACCTAATCAAATGCTCTTTATTTTCGGATTTTGCTTCAGAAATCAATTGATTCAACAACTCTGTTTTTATGACAAGAGCAGATTCCATCTGTTTATCTACATGTCGTTGACTTACTTGTTGATTAGATATTCTATAGTTTATCAGTGGTTTAGGTATTACATACAAGGACCCACCTTTCGATGCAATATCAGTCCACATTTTATAATCTTCCGCGTAAGGATAATCAGAAGAATACCTCAGATTTTGCCCTTTAAGGAATCCTGTTCTTATCATTACCGTAGGATGAGCTATATAATTGCCTAAAAGTAACATTAACCTATAATTACAGAGTTTTCCTTTTAATCCTTCATTAGTTATGTAATCTGTACCAATAACAAGCATTTGTGAGGAACAAAAAGATATAGTTTCGTCCTTTTCCATAATAGAAACTTGCTCTTCTATGCGATTTCCAAACATAATATCATCTGCGTCCATTCGGGCAATATATTTCCCTTTGCATAGTTTTAGCCCATAGTTGAGTGTCTCTATGTAATTATGCTTACACTTTATTATTTTTAGCCTTTTATCATTGAAATCAGTAACAATGGGAACACTATTATCTTCTGATCCATCGTCCATTACAAGTATTTCTAAATTCTCATATGTTTGAGATAGTATACTTTTGATACAGTCTCTAATATATGATTCCGCATTATACATCGGAAGCAAAATGCTTACTAAAGGCTTTGTATGTTTGGTCATATAGCAGATGTTATATCGTTAAGCAGTTTCTTATATTTAAGTGACACGTTGTCAAAATTATATCTATTTTCCAACAGTGTTCTGCACTGAAGTTTCAGCGCTTCTAAATCTGCCTCTTCAAGAGAAAGAGCTTTGATTAGAGCTGAATATAGGTTTTCTTCAAACTGTTTTGTCTCGATTTCATCTGATTTTCTTTGAATAGGGGCTATAATAGCATTCTTATCGTTAAAAACTTCATCAAGCCCCCAACCATTTGTAGTTACAACTACACCTGGAGTGTGCATCATTTCAAGAGCTGCATAACTGCATTGCTCTGTATAACTCGGTATAATACCGATATCTGCTGATGCATACCAAAGAGCTAATCGTTCAGAACTAATCAGCCCTGTGTAGGTTATTTGAGAACAGCTTGTAGGCGTTAGCTTGGTAAACTCCTCAAGAGAATGTACTTCACCTACTATAACGAGGCGAACATTTTTGATTTTATAGTATATGCGTTCAAAAACTCTAAGTAATTCAATAATGCCTTTTGCTTTTGATGTCCTACCTACGTACAACAAAACTTTTTCTGAATCATTAAGATGAAGGATCTTTCGTGCTTCATCCTTTTCAATAAAAGGAATGTTGATAGCTTCTTTAGGTAGGCAATTGGGAATAAAGTAAAGCTTATGGTAATCAATTCCATAAAAATCATGCAATAGTTGATATGTGGAACGCGACAAGCATATTATAGCATCAGCTATATTATACATTTTCTTCTCCTCATTGCAATATTTTACTACAAATCTGGCTACGCGATGATTCAAACCTTCTATTTTTACAAGTCTATTCCTTTTCAGTTCTTCCAAACATTTAGAGTTACCCAACAGAGGTGTCGTCCACCCCTGATCATGAATGGTAAACACCATTTTTGACTTGGGAAAGTTCGAACGTATAGCCCTAAGCAAATCGACACAAGGAGAGTGATTTACAAAGAATATATTGTTATATTTGTCTTCAATGTAAAGCGAAAGTAAAGAAAATTCAAGTTCTCCTATATTCAAAAAATCACCTTGGGCACAAAAAGGTATATCATAACGATAAATACCATTATCTGCAGAGATGCATAGTTCTTTTACTTCAGCATTAAAGGATATTATATTGACTTGAGTATCTGTTGCATCGAACATTTGAGCAAAGTGGCGCACGTAAGTGCCTACTCCGTTCTGCTTTGAACTTATGTACTCGTCAATGATATATATATGTTTCATTCGATTCTTTGCTTAATTTAATATGAATTACGGATCTTGTATTAACAGTTCTAATCTACCAGCTAAACCATCTTTTAAAGAGAGTCTCTTTGTATCAACCCGAGATTGTTGCTTGATAAACATTCGCAAATTAGGTTTGTAAAAATCAACTTCTTTATGAAGTCCTTTTTGCAATTGATTGTATAATAACTCGTTATCCTCTAATACGGATTTCCAAGAGTCCAAATACGAGTTATCAAACACTGAAGAGCCACTCTTATTTGCACCTTGCAAATGATAAAGCACGTAATGTAAAATACCTAAGAGGCCTTTTTCTAAACTCCAGTCCTTGAATCGAGTAACATCAAATTGCATGATTCTTTCGTCAATATTTTGAAGTATGTCCGCCCCACAACCTTTCATGTAGTTGTTTTGTATCAAATATTCGATGCCCCAACCAATTCCACTCAATCCATTTGCAAAATCAATAGAAACCGTTTTCGTTAGCAGATTCATTACACTCTCAACTAAGAAATCGGCAGCATGTTCCAATTTCTTCTTTCCGCGACATCTTGCATAGTGAGCAAGAACCAACGCTATCCCCATTTTGCCATCTAACAAACCTATTACACTCGGCACGTCATTGGCATGAAGAATCAAGCGGTTCAGCATTTTCTCTTCTTTTGTGAATATCGCGTAATTGCTTTTGTTGTATCTCATCAATGCGTAATTATAAACCGTTTTCGACCATGAAAGCTATATCTTCCACATTATATATGCTAGGTAGCGTTTTACCATTCAATAATAGAGTTGGAGTTGCTGAGAACCCCGTTGTTTCTATCCACTTTTCGTGTCGCTCAAATTCTTCTGCTACTACAGTATTGTTTGCATCTATTTCCTTGCTGAAGAATTTAGCTTGTTTGACCTTACCGCCAGCATACCAATCTGAAAACACTTTCCAAGCTTTTTGCGCACCATATTTGAAATAGGCAGCAATGAGCAATTTGTTCACATCACTCAGCTCTTCTGAAAAGTAATTAAACACATATTGGATCTGACAACCAGCATCCAACAGTCTTTGTAAGTACTTGTGCATTTCAGCACAGGGTTGACAATATGGATTGCTCATTATGGTCAATTTGTAGTTAGCATCTTTATTGCCAAAGACTATGTGTGAAGTATTCTCACTGCAATCAAAACTCTTTTCCTTACTCAATAATGCACCGATAATCGTTGGTTTATATTTTATTTGAGCAAGCTTATACTTCATTTGCATAGCCTCATTTCTGCTGCGCAACAATTCTACAAATTTACATATCGCCATTATTGATAAAGCGTAAGCTACTCCCACCATGATAAGACCTTGAATGGTTTCCGTGTCTATGTGAATGCTTCTATTTGATAAACTATAGCATCCGATGAACCCTTGTATTACCAGCACTACTAAAGAACATAGGCACAAAGGACACCAAAGTTTTGCCTTAAACTTCTGATACCATAAGCTCCAAAAAGGGAACAATATTCCTATAATAGAATAGATTGACAGTACATGAGTTAGGTTAGGCATTACAAAAGCTGAAACTGCTGAAATAGCGAAATAGCCCAATCCTATTTCACCCCAACCATAACGGTTGAACAACTTTGCCGCTTTGGACTGTAAAACATCATTGCAAGTTGCAGTTTTTGACATTTGACAAATCTTATCGGCAAGTGCACTATCATAATTCAATGTCTTACGGATAATCAAATACGATATAGTTGCACCTATCATATTGGTAAGCACAAATGCTATGGATATAGCATTCCCACTATTATTCCAACCTAATACTGCAAGTAACAACAAGAGAAGAAGCCCCATACACACATACTCTGCCTTGCCTATATTCTCGGTTTGCTTGTGAATTTTGTAGTCGGGTTCTATTGATGACTCATCAGGAAAGATTTGCATAATGACCCCTGTAGATTCCTTCTAGAAATCTTTAGCATCACTGCTCATCTCCTGTCCATACCAATCATATATAATTCTTCCGTCTTTGGCTATTCGTTTTACAATTACAATGTCATTGTACGCTTCTGCCAAAAAGGGCCTATCAAGATTTGCCATTTCACTTTTGTTTGGAAGTTTAACGGCGGTAGTCTTGACATTATATCTTGACAACATATGTTGCAAGCCATACAAAGTATAGCAGTATGGATTTTCTTTATATAGGTCTTCAGAAAAGTTTTTCGTATATGGAATTTTCAATTCTGAAAGGATTCGTGTGAGCAAGGTTGTCATTTCGTTTGTGTTATTTGTTTATTATATTGCGTTTATGTTACAAATAAGTATAAGTAGTAGTTTGTAGCAGTAGGTAAAGTCTAAAGGCTTATTTGGGGATTCTAATGATAAAGTTTAGCCCTTGTTGTCCACTTACTTTTGAACTTGAACTTCTATTGCTTTTTCTACTTTTGGTCTTGCAAATCAATAGGGGTTCAATTTTTATTTTAAACATCAGATGTACCATTTTGTATACATCCAATGCATCGAATTGCGTTTGCAAAATTATAGTAATGAATGCTCATGAACAAGAGGTGTTTTTCTATCTGTGACATTTTAATATAATGTAAGTGTCTGAAAATCAATGAATAATCAGTTATATTGCATCTAAAAATACCCTTAAAATGTCACAAACTTTTTTAGATCTATGTTGAATTGTGTGGGTAAACTGCAATTTATCTGCCTAATTGCAGTTTACCCACACGAATCAACATAACCCCAACATCCTTTTAGAATTTTCCTATTTGTTATATTTTATTGTGAGTTATCACGGATTATCTTATCTTTGCACAAGATAGGCTGCGGCTCAGCATAACGTTCAAGCAAGCTTGACGTTCTGCATTCGCCTTGCACTATCTTTGCATAAGATAGGCTGCGGCTCAGCATAACGTTCAAGCAAGCTTGACGTTCTGCATTCGCCTTGCACTATCTTTGCATAAGATAGGCTGCGGCTCAGCAAAACGTTCAAGCAAGCTTGACGTTCTGCATTCGCCTTGCACGATCTTTGCATCATAAAGAAATCAGCAATCAGCATACCCCTATGAAGTACAAGTTCTTTAATATTATTTTTGCTATTATCTCATTAAGTTTCCTATTATGTTGCCAATCACAAACACATAAGGAGTTGTGTAATGCTGACAATCTGCTTGAAACGAATATAGACTCTGCTCAAAGAATCGTGCAGTCAATTCAACCGAGTTCATTGCATAGCTTGGCAGATAGTGCGTATTATGTGTTACTGAAAAGTATTATAATCTATAAGCACTATAAAAAGCAACCTACTTCTACACTTGATTTCCCCGTTCAGTTTTATGAAAAGGAGGAGAACTATAGACTCTTACAAAAAGCATACTATTATCGGGGAGCTATAAATGTTGATAATAAAGGTAAAGCGGAGATTAGCGCGCTTGACTTTAAGAAAGCGGAAAACTTGAATGAAATCGTAAGAGATTCTTCTTTAATAAAGAAATTATATGGATCGATGACTAGTCTGTATTTTTCAAGCAAAAATTATCATGAACATTTAATTTACGAAAAGAAATCTTTAAAATTAGCACAACAACTGGATGACAAAGAATTGCAAGCTTTTTACTATAGTGGCATGGCTATATGCCTTAAGGCTTTAGGTAAGAGAGGGTTGGCTGCGCCATACGTTGATTCATCATTGTCTTTTGTCAATTATATGTCTCAAAAGGAAAGCCAATCTGCCATCTATTGTAATAGTGGTAATTTTTTTGTCGATCATGATCTTAACAAGGCAAGTTCCTATTATCGTAAGGCATTATCTCTAAATCCCAACAATGAATTAGCAATGTTTGGAATGCTAAAAGTAGCAGTATATAAAGAAGATGAAAAGAACATTGACTACTGGGAAAGCAAGATATCTACTACCAACGATAATGAGCTAAAAGAAGAGATCTATCAGCTTTTAAAGAACGATGCGCAAAAGAAAGGCCAATTTAAAAAGGCCTATTTCTATTCAAAAAAAATAGATAGTCTCAATTTTAAACTGAAAGCAGCCATAACAACTTATAAGGTGGAGAGCGTTCAAAAATCATATAAACATTCCGTAAACGATGAACTAATGACTAAACAAGCTCATCATAAACTCTATACAAGCCTTATAGGTTGTACCATATTGTTGATATTGACTTCATTTATGATTGTAATGAATAAAAGGGGGAAAAATAACATTAACTCATTAGAAATAAATGTAAGCCAACTTGGTAATAAAAATAAAACAATGGAAACCTCCATTAAGGAAAAGAATGACATCATCATTCAGCTGCAACAACAAATAAAAGTGATAGAAGAATCTAACAAAGTTGAGAAAAAGGCATCAAAAAAATCTATAGAAGAAATAAAGCAGGGGTTAGCTATTTTGCTTCGTGTATACCAAAACGAAAAAGGTGCTTTATATGACAATAAGAGCAGAAATTTATTCATTTTGTTTTATAAAATTATAGATAAAGATTTTATATTAAAATTAGAAAATGAGGCAACACTGCAAGAGCAGCTAATCTGTGTGCTTATACATAATAATTTTTCAAAAGAACAGATTATTAATGTACTATTATTATCTGATGAAGCTTTTCGAAAGCAAAAAAGTCGTACATTGAACAAGCTCAAAGATAAGGAAGGACTACAGGACGTTTGTGACATTTTAAGCATGATTTAATGTGAAATTTGTACGTATTACGTTGATAATCAGAAATATGCACATTCTATGAATGTCACAAGGGGTTGCCTATATGCAGCACAGTTATTACCTTTGCACTGACATATTAATTTAAATTGGTAAAGATGATAACGACTTCATTAACATTGGTTACTGCTGCATTTACAATTGCTCAGCCAGTTAACATAACCAATATCCCGTTTAAGAAGGTAAATGTCTCATACGACATAAAGCCCAATATACCACGTTCCCCAAACAATGTTGCCGCAAACGTTCATGCAATGATTCAAAATGGTCGTTTAGTTGTATTGTTTGCAGATAATTCGTTTTCTAACATAGAAGTGACATTAAGCTGCAACAACACCGTTCTTTTTTTCAACCACTATTCACACATGGTTGGCGAAGACATTACTCTGCCCGTTCAAGTTATGGAGGTCGGGGAATACACTATTGACATCCAAAAGGACGCTGTGCATTACGTTGCTACATTCTGTGTAGAATAACATGATTTTGTAAAGAAACGGTGTGGGTAGAATCGGTTTATCGTCCTCTACAAAATCCTCTACAAAATGTTTCAGAACGCGCATACATGAGGCAACAAGATGCTGCATAACATCTTTTAAAACAACCTGTCAAATCAATTGATTATCAATTGTCTACACAGAGAATATCAACCTATTATGGCTTTATAGCATAGGGTGGGAAACTTTAGTTTATCATTTTTGTGTATTTCGTTTACTCTTTTGTGTCCAATCCAAGGTATAGACAACACTCAGCATAAAGTAGCGCGGAAGAATGTCGGTGTAAGACTCTACGCGACTTATGGCATTGATGTTTGAATAAATATTGTTTTTGGGTGTAAGTATGCCATGAGCTATTAAGCGAACTGATAATTTGTCAGACAAAAAACAGCGTGCCAAAGAAGCGTTCCACTGACAATGCGCCTTGTTGACAGAGGCATCGGCAAAGCCATTATAGATGTTGGCACAAAAGTCTGAAGCCAATTGGAGTTTCCAAGGCAAATCCCAACTAAAGTCGGCTGCCAACCTCGTTTCGCGATAGTGTGTGTCCATACTACTTTGCTTAATAGTACTAAACGTTGTATTCCAACGGCCTGAGAAGCGGAATTTATTGCCTACTGTTCCACGAAGTATGGCATTGGGGGTTACTCCGTATTGCTGCAATAAGCCACCCTTTTCGGTTGCTGCGTTAAGTTGTGACATATCTGCGTTCTGACGATAGTTGCCGCGCACCGAAAGGGTGATATAGAATCTTTGATTCTTATCGAGAGGCAAACTATACCCTACATCGCCATTGGCTGCATGCGTGCGATTGGTGTTAACCATTTCGTAGATGCGTCCACCGTTTTCGGCATTGTAGATAGATGATGCTACAATGTCATTATGCGTGCGCGTATATTGTATTGAAATATAAGTGCTATGCCCGCTTTCGCGCTGATTCATGCCATAGCGGAAAGCCAACTGGTGGTCATATATGCCTTGAAGTGAAGCATTACCACGGAAGAGGTTGAGCGGGTCGGCATTGTCTTCAATCTGAAGCATGTTGAGTAGGTTGGGCAGTTGCTGCTTGCCTGTGTAGTTGAGTCGAAGCTCTGGCGACCACTTGTGTTTTCCATTCGACCGATACTCCATGGTGAGTGTGGGACGGAATGAATAGGCATGGCGATCTATATCGTAAGATTGCTCGTTACGCTGATAGTCCAAATGTTTGTATTGAAGCACGGCACCCAAGTCAGCATCAAATTGAATAGTGCCACGCTTTAGTCCTGTCAGCTTGTGCGAAAGACGCATACCGACACTACCCGTTTGCTTCTTTTCTTTGCTATAATAGCTGTTCTCGTTGTCAAAACAAATGGCTTGCCATTCGCCATCGGGCAATATGCCTAACGAACCTTTTGTCCAATCCAATGCATCTGACCACTCTTGCATGCGTTCCAAACGATAGTAAGGGTGAGATAAGTTGCCGTAGGTATGGTTAAAGGCTACGTAAGGGGTAAATACACCATCATATTTATCGTTTTTAAAGTACTTGTAGCCATAATCTATCGTGGCATCAACCGTCGTATTGTGCTCCGTATGATTATTATAGATGCGACGGTGGTCGTTGTCTTGTGTGTTCAGATAGTCTAACTTATAATTATTGTATAGGTCGTTTTGTACATTGTTATGATTTACTTGCAAGTCTATATTAAAGGGATTGCCACCTAAAACCAATGATGTTTTCCACTCGGGCTTGTAAGTAAACGTTTTTTGCTTTTGTAGTGTAGGATAGAGTAGCGTGTAAAGTATGTCGTCTGACGACAAGCGCGTTACATTATTCCAAATGCTATCCACCTCCCAAGTATGCCAATCCTGTTCTCCCCTTTTCCAAAAGGCAAGTGTAAGGGCATCTTGTGCATTGCGCATATTATCAAAAGTAAAGTCAAACTTCAGTTCGCTCTGCCACTTCTTCGTTTGTCTGGCGCGAATGGCGGCATAAGCGTTAATACGCGTGTCTTTATCTGAAACGAAGGTTTTATTCTTCGCCATTAGGTTATCGGGTGTGAGGAATGTTTCCGTATTCGTCCACGTATGGGTCTTTTGCTCTTTTTGCTGTACGGAGGCGTTGCTACTAAAGCGCCAAGTATTGTTGGGTTCAAAATAATACTCAATATTAGCTACTTTATTTTTATGTCTTCCCGTTGGATAGCTATTAGCCATGTTGCATATATCTACCATTTTACGTTCTTCATTGAAGTTATTGACGTCTGCATCAATGCTAAGCATTTGTCTTTCATCCATACGCATCAAGAAGCCTTGTCCGCCCCACAACTTTTCGGTAGCAATGTCAGCTCCGAGTTTAGCCATCCAGGTGCCAAGGTATTCACGCTTCAAATGCACGTCCATCACATATTGCTTATCGTGCATGTCTCGTCCCGTCAATTCGCTCAGTTCTCCTTGTTTGTCGTACACCTTTAGCTTGCTCACAATGTAGGCTGGCAGACGGTCGAGTGCAGCATCAATGTTGCCATTGAAAAAGTCTTTTCCACTGAATAGCAAACTCTCAATAGGTTTGCCATTAACGTAGATTACCCCTTCTTCAATCTTGGTATTAGGTAGTTGCTGCACCAATTTGCGAAGTGATTCATTCTTGAGTATATTAAAGGCATCAGCATTGTATACCAACGTATCCCCCTTATAATACATTTTAATCTTCGTCGCCGTAACCGTAGCTTCGTTAAGATTACGCTCCTTCATAACGGGAAGGAGGTTAATCGTTCCTACATCGATGCGTTTCTTTTCCGAATCTATATGTATGTTTTTCTTTACGCTATCGTAGCCCGATGCACTAACTATTAGCACTACGTCTTGATATGCCGAAGATATTTTGAGGTTAAAAATGGCACCATTGTTTTTGTCGAGGTATCCCGTTGAGTTGCCATTTCTTTCCTCCACAATCATGTTGAGCTTTGCTTTGGTTACTGCCAACACGCTATCGTTGGCTACATTCAGCACCTTAATGGTTGCTTCATGCACTCCTTCGTTGGTAATGGGATTGATTACTTCGCCCGTCAACACTATATTCTGAGCGAAAGCTGCTGAGAAAAATGTAGACATTAGCAAAATAAAGAGTATTTTATACATGGCAGAAAACGTTTAAGAACTTGAGTAATAAAATCGGAGGAAGGGACGCGGAAGAGACAATCTCTAGTCGTCTAGATAGACCTGAAGCATGAAGTAACAGGGTGAGGAAGTCTCTTCAGCTTTCTTTCGGCATTCGGCGTCGCCGTGTTCTGTCCAAGTGACGCAGAACACGTTGAGTTTAGGATAAATGTTGGCTAGCTTGGAAAGGGGCATATACTCCTTGTCGCGCTGGTTGCGAATAATGCAGGCATAATAGCCTGGCACATCATTGAAAGTGTGGAAAAGAGTGACATATTGCGAGGCATCGAGCTTGAGTTGCAGCGTGTTAATGAGGTACTTGTTGATGTTGACAGAGAGCAACTCTTGAGCCTCTTTCCACAGGTCGGACCAGTGGGTGAGTTTTTGGAGTATTTTGATGTTGGTGTCGAACACGGTATACGAACTTGCAAAGTTAATAGAGAGTGTGTTGCTGAGGCTCTTTCCCATGAGACCATGAAGGATGAATACTTTGAATCTCACTTCTTCTTTTCCTCCCTCTTTGTAGAGCCACCATTCCATGCCCTCGGCGGTGCGATACGAGGGATTACCTGTATCTTGACAACGCATGGACATGTAGCAACGTCCTGGGCCACCAATAATAAACTCTTGTTCGTCTTTTTTGAAGAAGTGGGCCACGCGGCGCGATTTTATTTGACACCCATTGTTTAGTGGAGCTATGGAGCAGTAGGAATTCAAATTCTTGCTAGCGCTTTCGAACTGCGATTGGATGCGCTCTATCAGCTTGTCGATTTTGTTTTTATCGCTCTTGTTAGAATAAGGCATACGGAATGTATATGCGCGTAAATAGCATAGGGAGTCGAGGTCGTCGTGTCCTTGAATCTCTTCCGTGTTGATGAGTTGGGCTCGTGGAGCAGAACTTAGCTCCTTGTACGTATTGTGGAAAAACTGTGCCCGAAGTTGCATGGCTGATGCGCATGCAAGGGCGAGGAGGATGAGAATGCGTTTCATAATGTGTTGATGTCTTGATAAGTTAATGCATAGTTGATTACGGTATCAATGAGTTGCAACTCAAATAGGGCGTTTTCTATTTGTTCTTGAATTTGTTGTCTTTCGTTGGAGGATTTGGAGTCAGTGCTGGCAGTCATTTCGAGCGGTAGCTCCTTGACTATGTCCACCTCATTGGCCTCTTTCGAGGGAGTTACTTTAATTACTGTCTGTTTGTGCTGGGGCGAGGGCGCCTTCTGCGGTAGTTGGTGCGGGGCTTCGGAAGTAGCCAAAGAAACCTTTTGAACTATTGCAGGGGAAAGTTTCCTCGGCACACTTAGATTCATGACGGTAGTGGACTCTTGAGACATATTGTTTGCATAATGCCACGCAGCCCATGTACCACAGATCACGCATACCACGCAAGCCGCTGCATAACGAACGATGGCAGGCCAGCACCGACGACGTTGGGCGTGACGACGTCTCGCGAGCAAGCGATCATATTCGCGTGCGCCAGGTGTAAGCTCTTTCAGCATCTGCTGGTATAACGCTTCGTCGTTGAGTAGATTTTTTTTATTTTTCATTGTCAATCAGTCTTTTAAGTTTGGCTTTTGCCATGGATATCATGCTCTTTACCGATGGCTTGGGCAGATGTGCTTCGGCTGCAATCTCGTCCACGCTCTTATCGTCAATGTGGCGTGCTTTGAAAAGCGACTGTTCGCGAGGCGAGAGCTGGCGCATGGCATGGTCGATACGTTGCATCGCCTCATGGGCCAGAAGTGGAGCATCGGCTTCAGTGGTGCATGGTGCGAGCGATTCTTCCAAGGGGGAGGTGGGCAGTTGCTCAAGTCTGTGATAGCGCTGCACGCAGATATTCTTGGCCACCATGACGGCCAGAGCTTCTAGGTTGCGCTGAGCATCGAGCTTTTCGCAGTAAGTCCACAATCGAATCAGACTATCCTGTGCCACATCCTCGGCATCTTCGGCATTGCCAAAGAAGTCGCGTCCCACTCTGACCATGAGTGGGCGCAGGTGGGGAATTATATGTTCAAACTCTGCGTGTGTCATATCTACCTAATATACTGCTCGGTAAGGAAAAAGTTAAGTGTGAGGACGCGATTTTTTTTGCTTCCTTGTTAAATCCGAAACTTCAGTAATCTCTCTCAGATGTATGCAAACTGCAATTGGGCCTCAATTCCTGGTCCTCTCTTCTTGAAAAGAGGGGGGTAGGGATTGAGGCCCAATTACAGTTTCTATTTGATATAGAAGCAGTTTTACTCACGCAATTTGATATAGAAATGTTCAAAAAAATAACTTCTGCAATTTTCAGTCCGTCCTCTCTCAAAAAATGCAGAAGTTATTTTTTTTACACTTACTTAGTCGTTTTTTTGTTCCTTGTGGCAGTTTTGCGTGTTGTAGCTCGTTTTGAATCTACTTTTTTGGTTGGTTGCTCGTCTTCAAGAGGCACGACTTCAGCTTCAGGAGCTTCCTCTTTTTCGTAACGTGCCAACATGTTTTGCAACTTTGAGATTTCTTTGTTCTTGATTTCGAGTTCGTCGCCTTGGTTCTTAATGGTGGTGAGCAAAGAGTTGAGTTCCTCGTTGTCAATGTCGAGCGGATAGCGATCGTTTACGCGTGTGATGAAGTCGCCAAGAATGTTCATGTAGTTGGTGAATGCATCGTAGGGAGAGTCATAAATGCCTCGATAGCCACCATAGCTGTTGGCCTTTGTGCTCATGAAGCGTAAGTTGTTAGACGCTTGAAGGTAATCAAAGTCTTGCATCAAACGACGGTCACGACAGATGCGTACGCGGTCGGCAATAGAGTAGAGTTTGTTAAAGGCTTCGCGTTGCATAACGTTGCCCAGCCATGGTGAGAGGTCGCGCTCTTCGTCTACCCATGAAGTGGGGTAGGTAACAGTAAGATCACCTGCAGACTTTACACGGCCACAAATTTCTGAGGGAGTGCTGAAAGTGATACCACGCTTCTTGAATTGTGTGGGTAGCGCCTTCATAAAGTCCAGAATGTTTGATGACAGCGGTTGGAAAATGCCTAAGGCGCAAAGTTCCATAAAGATGTTTACTACTTGTTCTTCCTCTGGCAGTTGGGCAATCCAATCGGCGTAGGTGTCGGCAAAGAGAGGATATTCGCTCCATGAAGAGTCGTTGAAGCGGAATGAAATGTCCTCAGATAGAGAGTAGTCGCGAAGTAGAAGCTTAAGGCGTGGGTCGCGGCAGCAGTTGTAAACGAAGTGCGGACTCTTCCAACCTAATACGTGCTTAGCACCTTCGGCCAACATACCCTTAAATCCCATTGAAGCTACGAGCTCGCCAATGTCGTCAGAGTAGATAAGACATGAGTTACGGAATATCTTAGGTTCTTGGCCAAAGAGTGACTTTACCTTTTGACAAAGACGGGTCACCTCATCGCGGAAAGTCTCTTCGTTGATGAGTGAAGAAAAACCATGTGAGTAGGGTTCAGCAAGAAATTCTACACAGCCTGTATCGTTTAACTCTTGTAGAAGTTCAATACACTGTGGTGCGTGGTTCTCCAACTGTTCAATGGCACAACCTGAGAGCGAAATGGCGCATTTAAATTCACCTGGATTGGCATGAGCCATTTCGATGAGTGCTTGCAGTGCAGGTACGTATGAGCGTTCGGCCGTTTCGGTTATAGAACGGGCATTCTCGTAGTCATCGTAATAATAGTGGTCAGTGCCGATGTCGAAAAAGCGGTAACGCTTTAGGTGGATATTTTGATGTATCTCGAAATATAGACAAACTGTTTTCATGATGCGTATTTTAAGAATGGTGTGGTATGGGGTTAGATGAGCTGGTTATAAACGTCGTAAATGCGTTTTCCTACTTTCTCCCATGTGATTTGGTCAACTTCTTTCTTTCCTTCTTCTTTCAAATATTGGTGGAGCGATTCGTTGGTGCAGATAGAATACATAGCGTCTGCCATAGCATTAATGTCCCAATAATCGGTCTTAATGCACTTATCAAGTATCTCGGCACAACCGCTTTGTTTTGAGATGATAGAAGGAACTCCGCATTGCATGGCTTCAAGTGGTGAAATACCGAATGGCTCACTAACAGAAGGCATTACGTAAACGTCGGAGTCAGCGAAAGCTTCATAAACTTGCTGTCCGCGCATAAAGCCAGGGAAGTGGAATCGGTCGGCTATGCCGCGTGCTGCAACCATGTTGATCATGTCGTTCATCATATCGCCCGAACCAGCCATGCAGAAGCGTATGTTGTGTGTACGTTGCAACACGAGTGAAGCTGCTTCAACAAAGTATTCAGGCCCCTTCTGCATCGTTATGCGGCCAAGGAATGTTACAACTTTTTCCTTGCGATGTTCATGCTCTTTGCGTCGTTCTTCAACCATGTCGAGAATGTCTTGCGACAAGGGGTAAACGGCATTGTGCATGGTAATGACCTTGGCTGGATCTTGGTGATAGTGGTTGATAACGGTCTGTCGTGTAAGTTCAGACACACACATGATACAGTCGGCATGATCCATACCATCCTTCTCAATACCATAAACGGTGGGGTTGACATGGCCGCGTGAGCGGTCGAAGTCAGTAGCGTGTACGTGAATTACAAGCGGTTTGCCACTAACGCTTTTGGCATGTATGCCAGCAGGGTAGGTGAGCCAGTCATGAGCATGAATGATATCGTATTCTTGCTGCCGAGCAATGACACCTGCTACGATAGAGTAGTTATTAATTTCGTCTTGTAAGTTGTCAGGATACCGTCCCGAAAATTCGATGCAACCGAGTTCATCAGTCAAGCGATAGTTAAAGTCGGCATAAATATTGTCACGTAAAGCGTAGTAAAGCTCTGGCGACATTTTATTTCCTAAGCGTTGCTTTACATAGTCGTAGTCAACATCACGCCACACGATAGGTGTTTCGCTCATGCCGATGATGTTCATAAAACTTTTGTCTTCATCGCCCCATGGCTTGGGTAGGCAAAAGGTTATATGTACATCAGGTTGTACGGATAAGCCTTTGGTGATGCCGTAGCTGGCTGTTCCTAAACCGCCGAGGATATGTGGGGGAAATTCCCAGCCAAACATGAGAACTTTCATAGCTGTTTGATTAGTTGTTTTGTAAGGAGTAATGGTAGCGTGTAAATAGCACACGCTTCATCTAAAGCGTGAACTCGCTTACTCCTTTTATTCCATGGCATTATTGTATTTTTCAAGTAGTCGGAGGGCACGTAAAATGCCACTTACATTCATTGCGAACGAGATAGCACCACGACCGTGGAACGGAGGATTACCGTCAAACAATTCAGGTATAGTACCAATGCAATGATAGAAGAGTTCCTCTTCAAATCCGATGAGCTTACGCTCAATGTAGTTGACACCACTCATGCGATATACGCGGAGGTAAGCTTCAAGATAGAAACCTGTAAGCCAAGGCCATGCGGTACCTTGGTGATAGGCTAAGTCGCGTTGAGTCTGTGGTCCCGTGTACATAGGGTCGTATCCGCCACTTTGTGGGGAGAGAGAGCGTATTCCCTTAGGCGTAACAAGTTCTTTTGTACAGATGTCGAGCACAGATTTGCGCTCCTTCATGTCGAGGGGTGAATAGTCGAAAGCTATGGCAAAGAGTTGGTTGGGGCGAACGCTCCAGTCCATCATTTGTCCGTCAACGTAGTCAAGCAGATAGCCATATTCGTTTAGGAATACTTCTTTAAATGATTGGGCCACTTTTTCTGCAGTCTTTGCTACTTCTTCCTTTAATCCTTGGTATTCTTCGCTGCCATTCTCGTCAATAAGTTGTTCAAAGAATTTGAGCGCATTATACCAAAGTGCATTAAATTCAACAATGTAGCCAGAGCGTGGTACAATAGGACGGCCGCCCGACTGAGAGTTCATCCACGTAATGGCTTTATCGCGTCCGTTAGCGTAAAGCAGTCTGTTGTCGTGAATAAAGAGGTTGGGGTGTCCACCATTCCAAATATAGTCCATTATATCCTTGAAAAGTTTGCCGTACTTTTCATAGCATACTTTTCTTGAAGTATATTTGGCATATTGTTGTATCGTCCAAGTGGCCCACAGCAGTGTGTCGGGTTGTTCCATTTCATAAATGTCAACCGACATTGGTTCTTTGTTAATAAAGTTTTGAATGCCTTTGGCTGCAGTTGCCATGTATTCTTCAAAACGTTCTTTTTCGCCAATAGCGAGTGTGAGTCCTGGTAAAGAAATAAAGGTGTCGCGTGCGCGGGGCTTGAACCAAGGATAACCTGCTAATATATAGGACTCATTATCTTTGTTAACTCTAAATTGGTGTGCAGCGTTAACTAAGCAATGATAGAAGCTATCACGATGGTCGATTTGACTAATTTCCTTTTCCATTAAAGCATTGATCTCCTTTGCTTCGATGGGGGCTATACCTGCGCTGAATACGATGCTTTCGCCTTTCTTGATAGGCATCTCAAAATATCCAGGAACGAGCAAATCTTCTGTGGCATTGTAGCCACGTTCACGTTCTTTTGGGTAGTCCATGCCTCTATACCAATCAGGGCAATAGTGCCAATCGTTGACTTTTGACGTTTGCATGTACAAGTCGGGATAGCCTTGGTAAAGGCACATACGAATACCATTTTCAACTTCGTCGTAACTCTTGTTGGCAACGTTGTTCTCGTGTGTCCACTGACGCACGCTTCGGAATGCTAAGAAGGGACGAAGTCTTAGTGTCGTTTCGGAATGAGCATCTAATAAAGTGTAGCGCACGTAGATGCGGTGAATGGAAGTGTCGAAACTGAGTTCTTTGCGTAATAGAACACCGCCTACACGATAGGTCCATGTGGGAACTTGCTCCCATTCAAAACTAACAATGTATTTATGTCCTTTAGGACTATAGTTCTCGCCTTGATATTTATGCAGTCCTAAATTAAACTCAGCACCGTGTTGAATAATGGTCTCGTCAAGTGAAGAGAGTAACACGTGGTTCTCATCGTCTAATTCTGGCACGGGAATAACTAACAACCCGTCATATTTTCTAATATTGCACCCTACCAAGGTTGTAGAACAATAAGCGCCCGTTCTGTTGGTAATAAGCATCTCTTTATACAGAGAGTCTTGCAGATTGGTCATTTGCGCTTTATCGAATCTTAGATAGCACATGGCGTTTATGATGATTTTAAGGTTTGTTTTATGGCGTGTTTGTAAGGTGTATTTTGCAATGAGGTGTAAATGTTGGTTTCCCAATTGTAAAATACGGCCTACAATCGGCTTAGTTGAATTGTAGCTGTCGTTCTTCTAAAACGGCACTCAAAAGTAGAAAAAAAAGTAGAGATAAGAAGAGTTTTTCTTAAAAAAATAGATTTCTTCACGTTTTTGTAACACAAGATAGCAAAAATGGATGAAAAGTTTGGCAGTTTTTAATGTATTGCCTACCTTTGCTTTATATGGGACTTTCAAAAACGAAGTGTTTAATCAATTTATCACGCGTTTTTGTTGCCTTATGCTAAACTTAAAGCTTAATCTATTTACTATTTAAAAAGGAACCCATCTGAGTGTGCCTTGAGGTGCGCAAGCCTAAGGGTGCAATAAGATGAGCGCAATTTTATATTAGCCTAAAATTATTAGGTACCATGACAAGATTAGAAAAATTTGATAAAAGTAAGACGGCTCGTTCTTTGACTGAGATTTGGGAGTTGCTGAATGAAGATGAACGACAGTATCTTTGTGAAAATATTCGGGTAGAGCGTTTTAAAAAAAATGAGATAATATATAAGGAAGGCGATCAGCCCGACAATTTGTTGTGCCTTCTTTCGGGAAAGGTAAAGATATATCGTGAGGGCTTGGGTGGTCGTTCTTTGACTAACCGCGTGCTGCGTCCTGTACAGTATTTTGGCTATCGTGCTTCAATGGCTGGTGAAACGTATGTGACGAGTGCTTCAGCTTTTGAAGAGAGCGTGATAGTAATCGTGTCAATGCGTGTCATGTTTCGTCTGATGGAGCATAACGTGCGATTATGTCATTTCTTTATGCACGCTTTGGCGGTCGACTTAGGCAAGGCGGATCAGCGCATTGTTAGTATAACTCAGAAGCACATACGCGGACGTTTAGCTGAGACGCTGCTCGATTTGCTTGACGTCTATGGATATGGTAACGACGGAGAGACCTTAGACTTGCACATTACGCGTGAAGACATGGCCAATCTGTCGAATATGACAACGAGCAATGCTATTCGAACGCTCTCAACCTTTGCCTCAGAAGGACTCGTCGAAGTGCATGGTCGTTATATTAAACTCTTAGATGTTGCTACCTTGCAACAAATTTCAGACAACGGATAAGCAAGTTTCTTGTTTGGTCTTAAAAGCTGATCAGCTAACTACACATATTTAATAGTGTGTAGTTAGCTGATTTTTTGTTGTTGAATGAGTCTATCCTCTTTAGTAAAAAAGGGGGGAGCATCTGTTATGTGATTTTCTGCCGACCTTGTATGCCCCTGCAATAATTAATTCAAGTTTCGGATTTAGCAAGGACGGGCTGAAAGCCCAATGGAGCACATAGCCCA
>ERZ791902.101-NODE-101-length-70007-cov-11.397816_pt1 | contig 70007 bp, 79 predicted proteins | sample MGYA00510149_ERZ791902 | MGnify/ENA primary metagenome ERZ791902 (study PRJEB30046, sample SAMN00792060) | human gut metagenome | study: EMG produced TPA metagenomics assembly of the A metagenome-wide association study of gut microbiota in type 2...
TCGAAAAAGGTCTGCGTTTCGCTATCCGTGAAGGCGGCCGTACCGTTGGCGCTGGTGTTGTTTCCGAAGTAGAAGAGAAATAATTTTAGTTAGATCCCTGGAAGAATATGAGGGGGGTTAACCTCCCCTCTATTCTTATGTTTGTTGGTATGGCCCTGCGATGATGTGAAAGGTTGCTTGCCTGTTAGACAGGGAGATTTTCACGGAGTATGTCCGTTCATAGAAACTGGGCGAATTTAGGAGGATATTTTTTAATGGCTAAGTCTCAAAAGATTAGAATACGCCTGAAAGCGTATGATCATAAAGCACTTGACCAAAGTGCTTCTAAGATTGTAGAAACTGCAAAACGTACCGGTGCACAAGTTTCCGGTCCGATTCCCCTTCCTACAGAAAAAAACATTTACACTATTCTGCGTTCTCCGCATGTTAACAAAGATTCCCGTGAGCAATTCGAAATGCGTACTCACAAACGTCTTGTAGACATTCTGGAACCCACCGGTAAGACTGTTGATGCTCTGATGCGTCTTGACCTGCCCGCTGGCGTAGATATTGAAATTAAACTGTAAGGAGGAGGTGCAATAATGGCTAAAGGTATCTTAGGCAAAAAACTGGGCATGACCCAAATTTTTGAAGCTGATGGCAGACTGATTCCTGTTACTGTTGTAGAAGCAGGCCCCTGCGTTGTACTTCAAAACAAAACCGAAGAAACAGACGGTTATAATGCTGTTCAACTTGGTTTTGGTGAAATTAAAGAAAAACATACCACCAAACCGATGAAAGGCCATTTTGACAAAGCTGGTGTAGCACCGGTTAAATTTGTCAGAGAGCTGCGTCTGGCTGCTCCTTCCGAATATGCGGTAGGCGATAAAATCGCTGCTGATATTTTTGCTGCAGGCGAACTGATTGACGCAAGCGGCGTTTCCCGCGGCAAAGGTTTTGCAGGCACTATTAAGCGCCACAATTTCTCTCGCGGACCTATGAAACATGGTTCTAAGTCTCATCGTGAGCCTGGTTCTATGGGCCCCATGCATTCCGGTCCTGGCGGCCGTGTAATCAAAGGCAAAAAACTGCCTGGCCGTATGGGTAATGCAAATGTAACTGTTCAACGTCTGACCGTTGTTAAGGTTGACGCAGAACGTAATCTTATTCTGGTTAAGGGTGCTATTCCGGGTGCTACTGGTTCTTACGTAGTATTGAAGGAAACCGTAAAACCTAACAAATAATAAGATAAGCGAAAGAAAGGAGGATGCTTCTAATGCCGAAGTTATCAGTATATGATCTTTCCGGTGCACAAACCGGTGAAATAGAATTAAATGATTCCGTATTTGGCGCTGAGTTCAATGAAGCTGTAGTACATCAAGCAGTTGTAATGCAGCTGGCAAACCAACGTCAAGGAACTTCCGCTACTAAAACCCGTGCTATGGTACGCGGTGGCGGTCGTAAACCCTGGAAACAAAAAGGTACTGGCCGCGCTCGTTGCGGTTCCAACCGTTCTCCCGTATGGGTTGGCGGTGGTACCACTTTTGGTCCCCAACCCCGCAGCTATGCAAAGAAAATGCCTCGTAAAGCACGTCGCTTAGCTCTGTGCTGCGCACTGTCTGCTAAAGTAGCAGCTGGTGAACTGGTAGTTGTTGAAGGCCTGGCTTTTGACGCTCCGAAAACTAAACAAGTAGCTTCTCTGCTGAAAGCTTTTGAAGCTGTTGACACTAAAGCTCTGTTGATCACCGATGGTTCCAACGAAAACGTTGCTCTTTCCGCACGTAACATGCCGAAAGTAACCACCATCACCAACATGGGTCTGAACTGCTTTGATATCCTGAACAGCAAAAAGGTATTCCTTGCTAAAGATGCTGTAGAAAAAATTGAGGAGGTGCTCGCATAATGGCTGCTAATCCTCGCGATATACTGATTCGTCCCATCATCACCGAAAAGACTTCTCAGATGATGCAGGAGAACAAATACACCTTCCAGGTTCCCCTGGATGCTAACAAAGTAGAGATTCGCCAAGCTGTAGAGGCGATTTTCAAAGTTAAAGTATTGAATGTAAATACCATCCGCGTACTGGGCAAAACCAAACGCATGGGTAAATATGTTGGCAAACGTTCCGATTATAAGAAAGCTATCGTGAAGCTTGCTGAAGGCAATACGATTCCCCTTTTCGAAGGAATGTAATTAACGTATAGGAGGTAAATTAAATGGCTATTAAAAGCTTTAATCCGTATTCTCCTTCCAGACGCTTTATTACTGTGTCTGCCTTCGAAGAGATTACGACTGACAAGCCTTACCGCCCGCTTGTTGAAAAACTTGGTAAACATGCAGGCCGTAATAATACCGGTAAAATGACTGTTCGTCATCAAGGCGGCGGTCATAAAAAACAATATCGTATCATTGATTTCAAGCGTACCAAAGACGGCATTCCGGCTAAGGTTGCTACCATTGAATACGATCCTAACCGTAACGCTCGTATCGCTCTGATCAACTATGTTGACGGCGAAAAACGTTACATCATCGCTCCGCTTGATTTGAAAGTTGGCGATATCGTAGTAAGCGGTCCTGACGCAGATATCAAAACCGGTAACTGCCTGCCGCTGAAAAACATTCCGCTTGGTACTACCGTACACAACGTGGAAATGAAAATTGGTAAAGGCGGCCAAATGGCTCGCAGTGCTGGTACCAGCGCTCAGCTGATGGCTAAAGAGGGCGACTACGCTCTGCTCCGTCTTCCTTCTGGCGAAATCCGTAAAGTACATATCAACTGCCGTGCAACCATCGGTCAAGTTGGTAACATTGATGCTGAAAACATCTGCATCGGTAAAGCTGGCCGCAGCCGTTGGCTGGGTATCCGTCCTGCTAACCGCGGCGTTGTTATGAATCCTAACGACCATCCGCATGGTGGTGGTGAAGGTCACTCCCCCGTTGGTCGTAAACGTCCTGTTACTCCTTGGGGTAAATGTGCATTCGGTACTCGTACTCGCAGAGAGAAGAAAGCTTCTACTAAGTTAATTCTGAAACGTAGAACTAAATAATAAAACAGGATAAGGAAAGGAGGCTAACCTAGTGTCCAGATCAGTTAAAAAAGGACCTTTTGTCCATGCAAGTCTTTTGAAAAAGATTGACGTGCTTAATGCCGCTAATGATAAAAAAGTTGTTAAGACCTGGTCTCGCAGCTCTACTATTATTCCGTCTTTCGTTGGTCACACCATTGCGGTTCATGACGGACGCAAACATGTTCCGGTATTCATTACCGAGGATATGGTAGGCCACAAATTAGGAGAATTCGCTCCTACTCGTACTTACAAAGGTCACGCAGATAAGAGCACCGGCTTAAAATAAGGGGAAAGGGGGACCAAACAATGGAAGCAAAGGCAATTGCAAAATATATCCGTATTGCGCCGCGCAAACTGCGCATCGTAATCAATCTCATCCGCGGCAAATCCGTTGGTGAAGCATTCGCGATCCTCAAATATACCCCGAAGGTTGGTTCTGAGGTAATCGAGAAAGTTCTGCGCAGTGCAGTAGCAAACGCAGAGCACAATTTTGACATGAACGTGGATAACCTGATCGTATCCTACTGTGCAGTAGATCAAGGTCCGACCATGAAACGTATTCATCCTCGTTTCCGTGGACAGGCTTTCAAAATTCTGAAACGTTCTAGCCACGTAACTGTAGCAGTTAAAGAAAAATAATATCCCGTCAGAAGGAGGGAAAAGATAGTGGGTCAAAAAGTTAATCCGCATGGTCTCCGTGTTGGCGTTATCAAAGGCTGGGATTCCAAATGGTACGCTGGCAAAGACTATGAGAAATTCTTGTTAGAAGACATTAAAATCCGTGAGTTCATCAAAGAAAAACTGTTCCTGTCCGGTATCTCTAAAGTAGAAATCGAACGCGCATCTAATAAAGCCCGCATTTCCATCCATACTGCAAAACCTGGTATGGTAATCGGTCGTCAAGGCAGCAACATCGAACTGCTGAAATCCGACCTGAAGAAAATGACTGAGAGCGCTATCGAAATCAACATCGTAGAAGTTAAAACCCCGGATATGGACGCAACCTTGGTTGCAGAGAACATTGCAGCACAGCTGGAACGCCGTATCGCTTTCCGTCGTGCTATGAAACAATGCGTTGGCCGTACCATGCGTATGGGTGCTAAAGGTATCAAAATTACCTGCGGCGGTCGTCTTGGCGGTGCTGAAATTGCACGCAGCGAATCCTATCGTGAAGGCAGCATTCCTCTGCACACCCTGCGTGCTGACATCGATTATGGCACTGCAGAAGCACATACCACTTATGGCCGTATCGGCATTAAGGTATGGATTTACAAAGGTGAAGTTCTTCCTGAAAGCAAAGAAGCAGCTAAAGTTGCTCCGGCAAAGGAGGCATAATCAGACATGTTATTACCGAAGAGAGTTAAACATCGTAAACAACATAGAGGTCGTATGACTGGCCGTGCTATGCGCGGTAATAGAATCGCTCATGGCGATTTCGGTCTGGTAGCATTGGAGCCCGCTTGGATTACCAACCGCCAGATTGAGGCAGCCCGTATCGCAATGACACGTTATATCAAACGTGGCGGTCAAGTTTGGATTCAAATTTTCCCGGATAAACCGATTACTGCAAAACCTGCTGAAACTCGTATGGGTTCTGGTAAAGGTTCTCCGGAGTACTGGGTAGCAGTAGTTAAACCTGGTCGCGTTCTGTTCGAAATGAACGGTGTTAGCGAAGAAGTTGCTAAAGAAGCAATGCGTCTTGCTAGCCACAAATTGCCTATCAAATGCAAATTTGTAACTCGCGCTCAACAGGAAGCTGAAGCTGCCGCACAAGAAAAGGGTGGTGAAGCTTAATGAAAACAACAGAAATTCGTGAATTGTCTGCTGCTGAGTTAGACACCAAGTTGGCAGATTTGAAAGAGGAACTCTTCAATCTGCGTTTTCAAATGGCAACCGGTCAATGTGAAAATCCGATGAAAATTCGTGACGTTAAGAAATCCATTGCCCGTATCAAAACAATCCAGCGTGAACGTGAGCTCAAGGCTTAACTGTTTTGAAGTATAACAAGGAGGAAACAGTCGTGACCGAAGAAAGAAACGCACGTGTTACCCGTATTGGTAAAGTTGTCAGCGATAAAATGCAGAAAACTGTCGTAGTTGCAGTAGAACGTTTCGTTCAGCATCCGCTGTACAAAAAAGGCGTACAACATACTATTAAATTTAAAGCTCATGATGAAAATAACGAAGCACATGTTGGCGACGTAGTTGAAATTATGCAAACTCGTCCGCTGTCTAAAGATAAATGCTGGCGCGTTATTGAAATCTTAGAGCGTGCTAAATAATTTTGCCGAAGAGTTAGTCCGGCAAGGGAGGGAAATCCATGATACAACAACAAACTATCCTTAATGTTGGTGACAACACTGGCGCTAAGAAGGTTATGTGTATCCGTGTATTAGGCGGTTCTTACCGTAAATATGCTAATATCGGTGACGTTATCGTATGTGCTGTTAAAGATGCATCACCCGGTGGCGTTGTAAAAAAAGGCGACGTAGTTAAAGCAGTTGTTGTTCGTTCCGTTAAAGGTGTTCGCCGTGCAGACGGTTCCTACATCCGTTTTGATGAGAACGCAGCAGTTGTAATTAAAGACGACAAGAGCCCGCGCGGCACTCGTATTTTTGGGCCTGTTGCCCGCGAACTTCGCGAAAAAGACTTCATGAAAATCATTTCTCTGGCACCGGAAGTGCTGTAAGAAATTAGATAACGCACTGTAAGGAGGTGTTCTTGACATGGCAAATGCTGTAAAGCTGCATGTTAAAAAAGGCGATACCGTTCTTGTACTGTCCGGTAAGGATAAAGGCAAGCAAGGTAAGATCGTTGAAGCTCTGCCTAAGAAAGCCAAAGTGGTTGTTGAAGGCGTGAATAAAGTAAAACGTCATACCAAACCGTCTCAGGCAAATCCTCAAGGCGGCATCATTACTAAAGAAGCTCCGCTCGCTTCTTCCAAAGTAATGCTGGTATGCCCGGTTTGCAAACAAGCTACCCGTATTAAAAAGACCGAAGTTGCCGGTGCTTTCGTAAGAACCTGCAAAAAATGCGGTGAAGTAATCGATAAATAATTTTCCGGGAAAGGAGGAAATAACTGAATGGCAAAGACCAGATTGCAAGAAAAATATTTGTCTGAAGTAGCTAAGGCTATGCATGACAAATTCCAATATAAAAACGTAATGGAAATCCCTAAAATTGAGAAAGTTGTAATCAACATGGGTGTTGGCGAGGCTGTAGGCAACAGCAAAGCTCTGGAAAGCGCAGTTGCTGATATGACTCAGATTGCAGGTCAAAAACCTGTTATCACCAAAGCTAAGAAATCCATCGCAGCTTTCAAAGTACGTCAAGGCATGCCTCTGGGTGCTAAAGTAACCCTGCGTGGCGACCGTATGTACTATTTCCTTGATAAACTGATGAATCTCGCTCTTCCGCGCGTACGTGACTTCCGTGGCGTAAATGCTTCCGCATTTGACGGCCGTGGCAACTACGCACTGGGTCTGAAAGAACAATTGATTTTCCCGGAAATCGAATATGATAAGATCGATAAAGTTCGTGGCATGGATATCATCATTGTGACTACCGCTAAGACAGACGAGGAAGCTAGAGAGCTGCTCAAACTCCTCGGAATGCCGTTCGGCGCATAAGTGAGGAGGGAACACATTGGCTAAAAAAGCCCTGATCGAAAAATGGAAAGGCGAACCGAAATTCGAAGTTCGTCATTATAACCGCTGCAAAGTTTGCGGCAGACCTCATGGCTATATGCGTAAATTTGGCCTCTGCCGTATCTGCTTCCGTGAATATGCTTATAAAGGAGCTATTCCGGGCGTAACCAAAGCAAGCTGGTAAGACAGACAACAAGGAAGGAGGGTATTTAAGTATGGTAATGACTGACCCGATTGCTGATATGCTTACCCGTATTCGTAACGCAAATTCAGTTCATCATGATAAAGTTGAAATCCCCGGCAGCAAGATTAAGCTGGCTATTGCTGAAATCCTGAAAGCCGAAGGTTTCATTAAAGATTTCGAAGTTATTGCTGACAGCAAACAAAATGTTATCCGCGTCAGCCTGAAATACGGTGCTAATAAAGAGAAGGTTATCTCCGGTATTAAACGTATTTCCAAACCTGGTCTGAGAGTTTACTCTCAAAAAGACCAACTGCCTAGAGTCCTCGGAGGTCTGGGTATTGCATTAATTTCTACTTCCCAAGGCTTGATGACCGACAAAGCTGCTCGTAAAGCAGGCTTGGGCGGCGAAGTTCTTGCATACGTATGGTAATACTAAAAAGATAGGAGGTGCTCGTACGTGTCTAGAATTGGTAAGATGCCAATTACTGTTCCCGCTGGTGTAACAGTTACTATTGAAGATAATCACGTGACCGTTAAAGGTCCTAAAGGCGAATTAGCTCGCCAAATCAATAAAAACATGAAGCTGACCATGGACAATGGTGTAATCACCGTTGAACGTCCGGACGATGAAAAAGAAAGCCGTTCTCTGCATGGTCTGTCCCGTACCCTGATCAACAACATGATCATCGGTGTAACCAAAGGCTTCAGCAAAACTCTGGAAATTAATGGTGTTGGTTACCGTGCTGCTAAGCAAGGCCAAAACATTAACTTCACTCTGGGTTTCTCTCACCCGGTTGTAAAAGAGCCGCCTGCAGGTATTACTTTTGAAGTTCCCGCTCCGAACAAGATTGTTGTTAGCGGTGCTGATAAAGAAGTTGTAGGTGCAGTTGCTGCAGATATCCGTACTTTGCGTCCGCCTGAACCTTACAAAGGTAAAGGTATCCGTTACGAAGGCGAACATGTTCGTCGTAAGATTGGTAAAGCCGGCGCTAAAGGCAAGAAATAATTTCTAAAAGAAGGGAGTGAAACTCTTGCTTAACAGAGTTGATAAAAACGAGAAACGTCAAAAACGTCATCTCCGTTCTCGTAGATATATTATCGGTACTGCTGAAAAACCTCGTCTGAACGTATACCGTTCCCTGTCCAACATTTATGCACAGGTTATTAACGATGAGACCGGCGAAACTATCGCTGCTGCCAGCACCGTTGAAAAAGATCTGAAAGAAAACTACGGCGGCAACATTGAGGCTGCTAAAGCTGTAGGCAAAGCAATCGCTGAAAAAGCGCTGGCTAAGGGTGTAAAAGAAGTTGTATTCGATCGTGGTGGCTATCTGTACCACGGCCGTGTAGCTGCCCTGGCTGAAGCTGCTCGCGAAGCTGGCCTGGTATTCTAAGAGAAGGAGGAAATAAAGTGGCGAACTTCGAAAATAAAGAAAACGAATTACAAGAAAAAGTCGTTTTCATCAACCGTGTTGCTAAGGTTGTTAAAGGCGGACGTCGTTTCTCCTTCGCTGCACTTGTTGTTGTAGGTGATGAAAATGGTCATGTAGGCATGGGCCTGGGTAAAGCTGCAGAGGTTCCTGAAGCTATTCGTAAAGGCGTTGAAGACGCTAAGAAAAACTTGGTTACTGTACCGCTGGTTGGTACTACCATTCCTCATGAAAACATCGGTGTATTCGGCGCAGGCCGCGTATTCCTGAAACCGGCTGCAGAAGGTACCGGCGTTATCGCTGGCGGCCCTGTACGTGCCGTACTGGAACTGGCTGGCGTTCGTGATATTCTTACTAAATCTCAAGGCTCTTCCAACCCGAACAACATGGTTCGTGCAACCATTGAAGGTCTGAAATCCTTGAAGAGTGCTGAAGCTGTTGCAGCTCTGCGTGGTAAAACCGTAGAAGAATTGTTGGGCTAAGGAGGACTTTGTCATGGCACAAATTAAAATCACCCTGACCCGCAGCCTGATCGGTTACCCCAAAGATCAGCGTGCAACCGTTAAAGCTCTGGGCTTAGGTAAAATCAATACTAGCGTTGTTAAAGAAGATACTCCGACTATTCGCGGCATGGTTCACAAGGTTGAACATCTCGTGAAGGTTGAAGAAGCGTAAGACAAGGAGGTGTACTGAAGATGAATTTACATGAATTGTCTCCCGCTCCGGGATCTAAACGTGTAGCAGTTCGCGTAGGTCGTGGCCTGGGCAGTGGCTTGGGCAAGACTTCCGGCAAAGGCCAGAAAGGTCAGAAATCCCGTTCCGGCGGTGTTAAGCGCCCTGGATTTGAAGGTGGTCAAAGACCTCTGTACCTGCGTCTTCCTAAACGCGGTTTCTACAATAAATTTGGTAAAGATTATGTTGAAATCAACGTTTCCGTACTCAATCGTTTTGAGGACGGCACCGTTGTTGAACCCGTAATGCTTATTGAAGAAGGTGTTGTTAAGAACATTCGTGACGGCATCCGTATTCTTGGCAATGGCGAATTAACCAAAAAGCTTACTGTACAAGCTATGGGCTTCAGCAAATCCGCTGAAGAGAAAATCGTTGCAGCTGGCGGTAAGATTGAGGTGATCTAAAGTGTTAGCAGCCCTTGCAAACATATTTAGAATAACAGAACTCAGGCAAAAAGTTTTATTTACTCTCGCCATGTTCATCGTATTCAGGGCTGGAACACATATACCTGTTCCTGGCGTAAACGCTTCTGTCATTGAACAGCTTTTCCGCAGCGGTAATCTCTTCGGACTGCTTGATATGTTCAGTGGCGGCGCCTTGAGCAAATTCTCCATTTTTGCTATGAGTATTACCCCATATATCAATGCTTCAATTATTTTACAGTTATTGAAGGTAGTTGTACCGACCTTGGAACAATGGTCCAAGGAAGGTGAGGAAGGCTTCAAAAAAACGACAAAGCTTACACGTATGCTGACGGTGGCTTTGGCGTTTATCCAAGCCTGCGGTATGGCCTACGGCCTGAAGATGGCGATTAATAACCCCGGGATTTTCTCAATCCTGCTTATTGCTCTCACACTTACTGCAGGAACCGTTTTCCTTATGTGGATAGGCGAGCAGATTACAGCTCGCGGTGTCGGCAATGGTATTTCCCTGATAATCTTTGCCGGTATCGTATCCAGACTTCCGGATGGACTTAAAGTAATTTTCCAATATCTGCAGGCTGGCACGGTAAGCTTATTGAACGTTATTTTGTTCGCGGCTATAGCCTTGGCGATGGTAGTTTTCGTAATTATCATTTCTGAGGGTATTCGCAAAATCCCCGTTCAGTATGCTAAGCGTGTAGTAGGCAAAAAGGCTTATGGCGGTCATACAAGCTATATCCCTCTGAAGGTCAACCAGGCAGGCGTTATTCCGATCATCTTCGCTTCTTCGGTGTTGATGTTCCCTGTAACAATTGCTCAGTTCGTTGATGTTCCCTGGGTTAAAGCAATGGGTAAGCTCTTTCAGTGGGGCAGCCCGCTGCAGACCACATTATATGTTCTGATGATTTTGTTCTTCACTTACTTCTATACAGCAGTAAGCCTGAACATCGGAGATCTTTCCGATAATATCAAAAAGAACGGTGGCTTTATTCCCGGTTTAAGACCCGGTAATCCTACTACAGAATATCTTGACAAGGTAATGTCCAGAATAACATTGGCCGGTGCGATTTTCCTCTCATTAATTGCGCTGATGCCTCATGTTATCGGATGGGTAACCCGCATTGAAGGTGTGTACTTCGGCGGTACCGCTTTGTTGATCGTTGTTGGTGTTGCATTACAAACTATGAAGCAAATAGAGTCCATGGTTCTGATGCGTCATTATCATGGCTTTATGAAATAGGAGGAGTTCAGAATGTACATTCTTTTAATGGGACCTCCGGGTGCTGGTAAAGGCACTCAAGCAGAAAAACTCATTGATGAATTTAAAATCCCTCATATCTCCACAGGAGACATGTTCCGTGCAGCAGTAAGCGCAGGCACAGAACTTGGTAAAGAGGCAAAAAAATACATGGACGCTGGCGGACTTGTCCCCGACGTCGTAACCATCGGCATTGTTCGTGAAGGCTTGTCCAAACCCGAATGTGCAAATGGTTTCATCTTAGATGGCTTCCCGAGAACTGAGGAGCAAGCAGTTGCTCTCGACGGAATCCTCAAAGACCTGGGCATTAAATTGACCGGTGTTGTTAATATCTCTGTTCCTGACTCCGAGCTGGTTGCGCGTGTAGTTGGCCGCCGTATCTGCAAGGCTTGCGGTGCTACCTATCATGTAAGCTTTAACCCCAGCAAGGTAGAAAATGTTTGCGACAAATGCGGCGGCAACCTTTATCAACGTAACGACGATAAAGAAGAAACCGTTGTAAATCGTCTGCATGCATATCATGAACAAACAGAACCGTTAATTGAGTACTACAAAAAACAGGGCCTGTACAAAGAAATCGATGGCTTGCAGCCTATCGATAAAGTATATGCTGACGTTAAAGTTAGTCTCGGATGTAGCAAATAAGGAGGTACAACAGTGTCCAAACAGGATGTTATTGAGGTTGAAGGTACAATCTTAGAAGCACTTCCCAATGCTATGTTCCAAGTTCAACTGGTTAACGGCCATACAATTTTAGCACATATATCCGGTAAGATTCGTATGAACTTCATCAAGATTTTGCCTGGTGATAAGGTTACCGTGGAGCTTACTCCGTACGACCTCAATCGTGGAAGAATTACTTATCGGTATAAATAATCCAACAGGCAAAGAGGAGGTTTAAATTATGAAAGTAAGACCGTCTGTTAAGCCAATATGTGAAAAATGCAAAGTCATTAAACGTAAAGGCCATGTAATGGTAATTTGCGAAAACCCGAAACATAAACAAAAACAAGGATAAGAAGGAGGTGCACATTAATGGCACGTATTTCTGGTGTCGATTTACCGAGAGATAAACGTATTGAGTATGCTCTGCCGTACATCTACGGCATCGGCCTGACTCTCTCTCGTGAAATTTTAGCTAAAACCGGTATTAACCCGGACACTCGCGTTCGCGACCTGACTGAAGAAGAAGTTGCTAAGATCCGTGAAACTCTGGATCAGGACTATAAAGTTGAAGGTGACCTCCGCCGTGAGGAATCCCTGAACATTAAACGTCTGATTGAAATTGGCAGCTATCGTGGCAGAAGACATCGTATGGGTCTGCCTGTTCGTGGTCAAAACACTAAAAACAATGCCCGCACCCGTAAAGGTCCGAAACGTACTATTGCAGGCAAGAAGAAATAATTAGCGAGGGAGGGATAAACCAGTGGCTGGCAAGAAAGTTGTTCGCAACAAGAAAAAAGTTAGCAAAAACGTAATCAACGGTGTAGCACATATCCGCTCCACCTTCAATAATACTATCGTTACCATCGCTGATACCGAAGGTAATGTTCTGAGCTGGGCCTCCGCAGGCGGCCTCGGTTTCCGTGGCAGCCGTAAGAGCACTCCGTTTGCTGCACAAATGGCTGCTGAAGAAGCAACCAAAGCTGCTATGGAGCATGGCTTGAAACAAGTAGAAGTATATGTAAAAGGTCCTGGCGCTGGCCGTGAAGCAGCAATTCGTGCACTTCAGGCTGCAGGTCTGGAAGTTAACTCTATTAAAGACGTTACTCCGATTCCGCATAACGGCTGCCGTCCGCCGAAACGTAGAAGAGTATAATTGGGGGTGTAAATAGATGGCAATTGATAGAACTCCTGTCCTGAAAAGATGCAGATCTTTGGGCTTAGCTCCCGCATTCATGGGCATTAGCAAGGAATCTAAACGCCAAGTTCGCCGCCAAAACAGAAAAAAGAGCGAATATGGCATTCAGTTAACTGAAAAACAAAAAGCTAAATTTATCTATGGCGTACTGGAAAAACAATTCCGTGGCTACTATGATAAAGCTAAAAAGATGGAAGGCATCACCGGTGAAAACCTGCTGATCCTCCTCGAAAGAAGAATCGACAACGTAGTTTTCCGCCTCGGCTTGGCTAACACCCGCCGTCAGGCTCGCCAAATCGTAAGACATGGCCACATTGCTGTTAACGGCAAACGTCTGGACATTCCTTCCGCATTGGTAAGAGTTGGCGATGTTGTAACCGTTATGGAAAACAGCCGTGCTAAAGAATACTTCAAAGGCATGGACGAAACTCTGGCTACCAAAGCAGTTCCGGCTTGGCTGGTACTGGACGCTGCTAACGTTAGCGGTAAGGTAGACCGTTTCCCGACTCGTGAGGAAATTGATGTTCCTATTGAAGAGCACTTCATCGTAGAGTTGTACTCCAAATAATTAGTGAATATCTTGTGCCACCCACTTATGAGACGTATTGTGGTAATACGCGATAGAAGGAGGCTTTCCGAATGATTGAAATTGAAAAACCTAAGATGGTTACATCTGATGTCAGCGAAGATGGTCGTTATGGCAAATTCGTTTGGGAGCCGCTCGAGAGAGGCTACGGCATCACGCTGGGCAACAGCCTGCGTCGTGTGCTGCTGTCCTCCCTGCCGGGTGCTGCAGTAACCTACGTCAAGATTGACGGTGTTCTGCATGAGTTTGCTACCATTCCTGGTGTTCGTGAGGATGTTGCTGATATCATCCTGAACATTAAGGCTTTGTGCCTTAAAATGGAAGGTGAAGGGGAAAAGATTCTGCGTATCGAATGTTCCGGTGAACAGGAAGTTACTGCTGCAAATATCATTGCTGATAGCGATGTTGAAATTCTGAACCCTGAGCTGCATATTGCGACTTTAGATAAAGACGCAGTTTTCAATATGGAAATCCATATTGATAAAGGCCGTGGCTATGTACCTGCGGACAAAAATAAACAGCCTGATCAGCCTATCGGCGTTATTCCGGTAGACTCCATTTACTCTCCGATTACCAGAGTAAAATTTGCTGTTAACGATACCCGCGTAGGTAATGTTACCAACTATGACAAGCTTACTTTGGAAGTTTGGACAGATGGCAGCATAAAGCCTGATGAAGCTGTTGACATGGCTTCCACCATCCTGATTGACTATCTCAAGCTTTTCCAGACCAGTGATGGCAAAGGTTCTGTAATCACTGTAGCTGGCGGTTCTGAGCCTGAAGCTCCCGAACCGAGCAAGCAAGAGGGTCAAAACACAATGTCTATCGACGATTTGGATTTGTCCGTCCGCAGCAATAACTGCCTGAGACGTGCAGGTATCAATACTGTCGAAGAATTGATCCAGAAAACAGAAGCTGATATGATTAAAGTTCGTAACTTGGGTAGTAAATCTCTGGAAGAGATTAAAAAGAAACTTGAGGATATGGGCTTGCATTTTCGTAAAAACGATGAAGAATAATTAAGGGGGTCAGAAGTACATGGCATACAGAAAACTGGGTCGTAACTCCAGCAACCGTAAGGCTCTGTTTCGCAGCATTTTAACTTCCTTCTTCAAATATGGTAAGATCGAAACCACCGTTACCAAAGCTAAAGAAGTTGCTAAGCATTCCGCTCAACTGATTACTTTGGCAAAACGCAATGACCTGCATGCTCGTCGTCAGGTTATGGCAGTTCTGGTTGACGAAACCATTACCAAAAAACTGTTTGAAGAAATTGCTCCGAAATATGAAGGCAGACAAGGCGGCTTTACTCGCATTTACAGAGTAGGTCCTCGCCGTGGCGATGCAGCTGAAATGGCTATCATCGAACTCATCTAATTTAGAGCTGTAAAAAGCAGGAACTTCGGTTCCTGCTTTTTTGCGTTCCGGGGATTGTATGTGTATAATAATGTTATGCTAATCCTATTTCCAGATATATGATCCGAAAATACTATAGCTTTAGCATGATACAAACTATCAATATTCCAAGAGGAGGAAGATATAATGCGTTTTTATACAGTAGAGATAGCGGGACGTGAGGAAATTCTTGTTGGCTTTCGTGAGAATGAAGCAGTTTACAGACTGAATTTATTGGCAAGACTTGTGCCGGAGCTGGCAGTTGCGGATATGAATGAATTGATATGCCGTTATACGCCTGAGGTGAAGGCAAAGCTGGAGCGTCTGGCTGATAATGATGATGTTCTGCAGGGCGCTGCAGTAAAGCTTGCGGAAGTAAAGCTGTTGGCACCTATCGTTCATCCGCGTTAGGATGTAGTCTGCCTCGGTATTAATTATGATGCACATGCTCAGGAAGCAGGACGTTTTTCCAGTGAAGCCTTTGGGGGTGAACGTCCCTACACAATTTACTTTTCCAAGCGTGTTAACAGAGCAACCGCAAGCGGCGAGAGTGTTCCTCGTTATGAAGGCTTAGTAGACAGCCTTGACTATGAGGCAGAGCTGGGAGTGATTTTAGCTAAAGATGCTAAAGGTGTAAGCAAAGAAAACGCCAGAGATTATATTTTCGGTTATACAATTATTAATGATATCAGCGCACGTAATCTGCAGACGCGTCATAAGCAATGGTATCTGGGAAAAAGCCTTGACGGTTTTACACCTATGGGACCGTGTATTGTTACAGCGGATGAAATCGGCGATGAGCAGGCTCTTGATATCAGCTGTATGGTTAACGGAGAGCTGCGCCAGAGCAGTAATACCCGTTATATGATTCAGAGTGTCTGTGGGGCCATTGCAGAGCTGTCAGAGGGTATAACACTAGCTGCGGGAACAATTATTGCTACAGGTACTCCGGCTGGTGTCGGCATGGGTATGAAACCGCCGACTTTCTTACAGCATGGTGATAAAATTATCTGCTCAATCGAAAAAATCGGCTCTTTAGAGAATGTTATCGATTAAAAATTGCTAAATGGTGTTGCTTTAATAAAAATACTTGTGTTTTTATTGCTGATAGCATAAAATAAACTTATAGACCATACTAAATTTAAAGGAGGCTGCAAAATGGGTAAATTCGTAATTTCTCAGGCAAAAAATGGCGTTAAATTTAATTTAAAAGCTGCAAATGGTGAAGTCATTGCCAGCTCTCAGGTTTATAAGGACGAAAAGTATTGCCGTAAAGGTATTGCCAGCGTTATCAATAATGCTCCTGTTGCTCCGATAGAGGACCAGACGGTAGAAGGCTTTACCCCTTGTAAGCATCCTAAATTTGAGGTTTATAAAGACAAGGCCGGAGAATTCCGCTTCCGTTTGAAGGCAACCAACGGACAGATTATTGCTACCGGTGAAGGCTACAAGGCAATGGCAGGATGCAAACGCGGCATTGAGTCCATTAAGAAAAATGTTGTTGATGCCAAAATAATTGTTGAAGCACCTAAAGAAGAAAAAGCTGAATAATGTCAATCAAAAGGACCACTACGCTATAAACACGCAGTGGTCCTATTTTTTGTAACACAACATTATATTAGTCTGCTGTGTATTTTTTGCAAAGCTTTAGCCGGAAGAAGTTATTTTCCCCGCAGCTCCAATACAACCATTTCCGGAGCAACCTCTGTACGAACCGGAGGTCCCCAAAAGCCGTAGCCGTTATTAGTGATTGCGGTCAGATTACCAAAGTTTGTACGTCCATAATCCAACTTGTACATTTTTTTCGTTACCAGACGGTTGGGAAAAAGCTGGCCTGTATGCGTATGACCAGCAAGATAAAGATCATAGCCCGTATCTGCAGCGGCATCCATACGGCGAGGCTGATGATCGAGCAGAATACTGTAGTAGTCTTTATTTTGGGAGGAAAGATTTATAAGCTGGCTGTTGGTACGGTTTTTGCTGTAATCATCTATACCGGTTATTTTGATTTTGTTGTTGATAATGGTATCGGTATTGCGCAGGATGTAGAAGCCCTTGTCTGTGAGCATTTGTTGCCAGCGCAGCGGTTCGTCAAGATAATCATGGTTGCCGAAGGCCATGTAGACAGGCGCTTTGATTTGAGCCAGAGCAGAAAGCGTATCCTCCTCTTCTACATAAAAAATACGCTCGTCAAGCATATCGCCGCTGACAACAACGAAATCCGGCTGCTGCTCGTTGATGCGTGCTGCCAGACGTTCTGCGTAGTCATGGCCGAGTATTCTTCCCATATGCAGGTCGGTGAGAAAGACAATTTTATAATTAGCATTCTGCGGCAGCTTTTCCGTTACCAGCGCTTCTGTGCGTACTGTCGGGTGAAAGGCGCGCCAGCTGCCCCAGGTAATGAAGCAGCAGATAAAGGCAAGGCCGATGATACTGATTTTGGCTGAAGGCAGCTGCCATCCGCCAAGCTTACTGAAAAGCAGGCAGAGAAGATGAATGATTGCCAACAGAAGTGTGTAGTAGCAAAAAGCAATCCAAAGTCCTTCTATCCACGCAGTGAGCTTGAGCAGAAAATGAGGCGTTCCCTGCGGCAGAATGACACTGATAGCTGTGCCGAGTGCCATCAGCAGATATATAAGACCGAAGGTCAGTGTGCGGCCGAAGGGCAGATAATGGCGATAATACATATAACCGATGATACTCATGAGAGCATCAATCGTACCGACAAAAAGAAAGATACGCATATTATTCATTAAGGCTCCTTTATATAATTCTTGCTTACATTATACATGTTAGAGTGTACTTTAAGTCAAGTGCTGCGCTAAAGAAAAAGGACTGCCGAGTGCGGCAGTCCGTGAGGTATAACATTATTTGCTCGGAATATCACCGACGCCGTTTAAGATGATAGACGGACGGTATGAGAATTCCTTAATATTTTCCAACGTACTTACGCCGCTCAGAACAAGAGCTGTCATTAGACCGCTTTCCATACCGGCAACGATATCTGTATCCATACGGTCGCCAATCATAGCAGCATCCTCTGAATGAACATCCAGCAGACGCAAGCCTGTGCGCATCATCAAGGGGTTAGGTTTGCCGACAAAGTAAGCCTTTTTGCCGGTAGCAAGCTCAATAGGTGCGACCAGTGCGCGGCAGGCGGGGATGATACCGAAATCAGAGGGGCCGGTAAGGTCGCTGTTTGTTGCAATCAGGCGTGCTCCTTGGTTAATCAGGCTTACTGCCTTGAGAATCATATTATAATTATAAGAATTTGTTTCGCCGACTACAACGTAATCGGGATTAACATCATTCATTGTGATGCCGGCATCATAAAGCGCATTGACAAGACCGGGGCCGCCGATAACGTAGGCACTGCAGCCAGGAGCCTGCGAATGGATAAATTTGGCAGTGGCGAGAGCACTGGTATAGAAATGACTTTCGTCAACCTCCAGTCCCAGACGTAAAAGCTTTTGCTGCAGTTCTTTGGGACTGCGTTCGCTGGCGTTAGTCAAAAACAAAAAGCTCTTTTTTTCTTCATAGAGCCAGTTTACGAATTCTCTTACTCCGGGCAACAGGTTATTTCCGTGGTAGATAACACCATCCATATCGCAGATAAAGCCTTCTTTTGCGCGAAGCTGTGTTAATAATAATTCATATTTTTCGTTGCTGTCCATAATTTTTACTTCCTTTACTGTTTTAGACACTTATATTATGCAAGAAAAAAATATCTTTTGCAAGAGCTTAACGGGGCAGCAGAAGCCGTAATTAGTTAACAGTTTGTAAAATATTATTCTTTTAAGTGTAGTTTTATCGCTAAATGTTAAAAGAATTCTGAAGATAGACCAACATCTTAGTTAAAGGTTGACATATTAGAAAGATAGTGGTAAAATAAAATATTTTTGACAATAAAGAAGGGGCGTGCTACAATGTATTTATCAGAATTATAATTTTAGGAGGGTTGAAGATGTTTGCGATGGGTGACAGAGTGGTATATCCGCTTCATGGAGGAGCTATTATCAAGGATATAGAAGCACATATACAGGATGGCGAGACTGTGAAGTATTACATTTTACAAATGCTTTTTGACAATATGACAGTGTCGGTACCGGTAGAAAACGCCGAAAAATTAGGTTTACGTTATATTGGCGATGATGAAACTCTGGCAATAATTCAGAATACGCTGCATGAAGTACCGGATGTACAGACGGTGAAGGCAATTTCCTGGAATCGGCGCTTTCAGTTGTATATGCAGAAGATAAAAAGCGGCAGTGTTGCTGAGGTCGCAAGAATCTTTAAAATACTGACTATTTTAGAACGCAGAAAGAAAATTTCCGTAGGTGAGCGCAGATTGCTGCACAGTACGAAGCAGATTTTGCAAAGTGAAATAATGCTGATTAAGGATGTGGACGCAGAGAAAGCGGGCAACTGGTTAGAGCGTTGCTGTAATTAGGCAGAATATAAAGACCGTTTTAAGGCTGTTGAGTTAGAAACTGCTTTAAAACGGTCTTTTTGCAAAATTTTTATGCCTTTTTTTCATTAATGTCATATTTAAAAAAGTTATTTACTTGTTTTTTGCGGATTATAGCTGTATTATATAATTGATATAATAGTAGGATGAAATACTATGTATCAGAAATTCAGAGAAAGGAGGAATTGAAATGCTGAGAAAAATTATTAGCCTGAGCATATCGTTAATTATTATTGTAACCGGACTTATACTAACAAATTTATCTTTACCGTTTTTATCAAATTACTTGGGCTATGATTTACACGGCAATGGCTTAATGGGAATTACCTTTGCTACCATGATACTGACCTTACCAGGTCTTTTTATATCTTCCTGGCTTGGCCTAGTATTGGCACCGTTTATTACAAAATGGCTGTTCAATTACGCTGAACGTCTGACGGTTTCTCTCTCCGGCGTACCTACCAGTGATATTCTGGTAATGATTTTCGGTATCGGCATCGGTCTGATTTTAGCAAATCTGATAGGCAGTCCTTTTTCCAGACTGCCGGTTATCGGACCGTTTATTCCCATCGTACTAAGCCTTGTACTTTCGGTTGTCGGTGCTAAGCTGGCTTTGCGTAAGCATAATGATATTGTGGAGTTTTTTAACCGCATTCCTACGCGTAAGCCCGTAAAGCCTGTCGATGAAACAAAGAGCGTATTGGAGGGCCCTTTGGGGGACCGTCTTTACAGCAGCAATAAATTGCTTGATACCAGCGTCATTATTGACGGACGTGTTATGGATATTATGGCTGCAGGCTTTTTGGACGGTCAGCTGGTAGTGCCGAATTTTGTGTTGGAGGAGCTGCAGAAGCTGGCGGATTCTTCGGATAATATGAAGCGTGCTAAAGGCCGTCGCGGTCTTGACCTGGTGCATGATTTGCAGATAAGCTACAAGGGCCGTATTCTGGTCGTAGATAACGATTACGATGATCTGGAAGGCGTGGATGCTAAGCTTGTACGTTTGGCAAGACAGGCTAATGCTGACATCATTACTAATGATTATAACCTGAATAAGGTTGCAGGTATTCAGGGCGTTAAGGTGTTGAATATCAATGAGCTGGCGAACGCTATTAAACCGGTAGTTGTTGCAGGCGAGGAAATGAACGTATTCCTGGTTAAGGAAGGCAAGGAGCAGGGACAGGCTGTTGCTTATCTTGATGACGGTACTATGATCGTTGTAGAAAACGGACGTCACTTCATCGGCCATAGCGCAATTGTTGTTGTAACCAGCGTGCTGCAGACATCTGCCGGAAGAATGATTTTCGCAAAAACAAAATAGGAGCTTTGAGATGGGCAAGGATGAACTTATTGTAATTGTTCCGGCTGCAGGCGCCGGTAAGCGTCTGGGGCTGGGGATTAATAAGGCCTTTGCTATGTTGAACGGTGCACCGCTTCTGGTGCACTGTCTGCATATGCTGGAGGCAACAGGTCTGGTTAAGCGTGCCGTTGTCGTGTTGGCGCCGCAGGAGGTTGTTGAAGGCCGTGAGCTTTTGGCAGGCTATCAGAAAGATTATTTTCGGACGCTGCCGTTTTGCGTAGTAGCCGGCGGCAAGGAGCGTCAGGACAGTGTTGCCAATGCGTTGGCCGCAGTAGAGGAAACAGATTGCTATATCGCTGTACACGATGGCGCGCGTCCCTTTGCGGGACGCGCTGTTTTTGAACGCACATTGGCTGCCGCTAAGGTGCATGGCGCTGCAATTGCTGCTGTTCCGGTGAAGGATACTATCAAGGTTGTCAGCACCGACGGTATTGTAACTGCTACGCCTGAGCGCAGTACGCTGATGGCAGTACAGACACCGCAGATTTTTACCGCAGAACTGCTGAAGCAGGCTTACGCGCAGCTGGCGGCACATCCCGCTGCTGTTACCGACGATGCTTCGGTAGTAGAGCTGATGGGCCATAAGGTAGCGACAGCGTTAGGACGCTACGAAAATATTAAAATTACTACGCCGGAGGATTTGCTTTTTGCAGAAAATCTGCTGGCGCAACAGGAGCAGGAAGATGGAAAATAAAATTGTAATGCCGCAATTTCGCATTGGCTGTGGCTATGATGTACATAAGCTGGTAGAAGACCGTAAATTAATCATCTGTGGTGTTGATGTGCCCTATGAAAAAGGTCTTTTAGGACATAGTGATGCTGACGTAGCGCTGCATGCGCTGATGGATGCGCTTTTGGGCGCTGCGGCCATGGGCGATATCGGCAAGCACTTCCCTGATACGGATGAACGCTTTAAGGGAGCGGACAGCATGCAGCTGACGCTGCATGTCAAAAAGCTCTTGCAGGAGGAAGGCTGGCAGGTTAATAACGTGGATGTGACGATTATTGCCCAACGCCCGAAGCTGGCAGGCTATATTGCCGCAATGCGTACTAATGTTGCCAAGGTTTTGGATGTTGCTGAGTCCGTAGTAAATATTAAGGCGACAACAACAGAAAAGCTCGGTTTTACAGGAAGAGGCGAAGGTATTGCTGCTGAAGCTGTGGCGAGCATTGTCAAGATGTGATATAATAATTAGACTGATAAGTGTAATCTGTTTGGATATACCGGCGGAAGGAAATTTATTTTAGCCGGAGCCGGAGTGATTGTGCTTTTTTGGTAAATCTAATGTTAATAGATAAATTTGGAGGGATATATCAATGTGTAATGATGAAGTTAGAGTAAGATTTGCGCCGAGCCCGACCGGCCCGTTCCATATCGGTGGTGCGCGCAGTGCGCTGTTCAACTATCTGCTGGCCCGCAAAACCGGCGGCAAGCTGATTCTGCGTATCGAGGATACTGACCGTGAGCGTTCTACCCCGGAATCCGAGGAAAATATCAAGGCTGCTTTGAAGTGGCTGGGTATGGACTGGGATGAGGGCGTTGATGTTGGCGGCCCGAACGGACCGTATCATCAGATGGAACGTCTTGATATCTACAAAAAATATACTGACAAGCTGTTGGCTGAAGGCAAAGCTTACTATTGCTACTGCACCGATGAGGAGCTGGAGGAAGAACGCCAGAGCCTGATCAAAGAAGGCAAAATGCCGCGTTATATGGGCAAATGCCGTCATCTGACCGAAGAGCAGATTGCTCAGTTTAAAGCTGAAGGCCGCAAACCGACCGTTCGCTTCCGCGTTCCTGCCGACCAGCAGATTCTCGTTCGCGACATGGTTCGTGGCGATGTAGTTTTTGATTCCAATAATATCGGTGATTTCGTTATCGTTAAATCCGACGGTATCCCGACCTATAACTATGCCGTAGTTATCGATGATGCGCTGATGCACATTACTCATGTAATCCGCGCTGAAGAGCATCTGTCCAACACTCCGCGTCAATGCCTTGTTTATGATGCACTGGGCTTCAAACAACCGACCTTCGGTCACATTTCCCTGATTCTGGGCAAGGACCACACCAAAATGAGCAAGCGTCACGGCGCTACCAGTGTTGACCAATATCGTCAGCTGGGTTACCTGCCGGAAGCTATCAACAACTTCCTGGCACTTTTGGGCTGGGCTCCGAACAGCGAGCAGGAAATCTTCAGCATGGACGAGCTGATTCACGAATTCAGCATGGACCGTGTTGCCAAGAACCCTGCTGTTTTCGATATCGACAAGCTGAACTGGATTAACCAGCACTATATGCGTCAGCTGGATGCGGAAGCATTCTTTGAAGCTGCTAAACCGCACATGATTGCTGCAGGCTACATGACCGGCGAAGAAGAAGGCGAGAAGCTGGCTTGGCTGAAACGCGTTGTAGCAACCGCACAGGAGCACATTTCCTATGCTGCCCAGATTCCTGAATGCGTAGAAATGTACTTCAATGATGAATTCGATTTTGAAAACGAGGAAGCAGAAGCAGTTCTGAAGGCTGAAACTGTACCGACCGTTATCAATATGCTGCTGGAAGAGCTGCCGAAGGTAGAAAACCTGGACAATGCTGCAGTTAAAGCTCTGTTCAAGCAGATTCAGAAAGCAACTAAGCTGAAGGGCAAGGATGTATTCATGCCGATTCGTGTTGCTCTGACCGGCAATCAGCATGGTCCTGAGCTGGCAGCAATGGTTCCACTGCTGGGCGTTGAGCGTACTGCAAAACGCATTAAATCCAGCTTGGCAAAAGCAGGCGTAACTCTTTGATTGATGACTGACGATAAGGCTTCAACTGCTTCGTAACGGCGTTGCTTGCATCCAAGGCCTTCTCGTCGCTCAGAGAATTTTTGCAAAGGAATAGTTATTATGAGCATTAAAGTATATAACACCTTAACCAAACAAAAAGAAGAATTCGTACCTATTCATCCGGGCAAAGCCAACATCTATGTTTGCGGTGTTACTCCGTACAACCATCCGCATGTTGGTAATGCGCGTCCGTTCGTAACTTGGGACGTTATCCGCCGCTTCCTGGAGCACGAAGGCTATGACGTAACCCATGTACAAAACTTTACCGATGTTGATGACAAGATTATCAATACTGCCAATAAAGAGGGCGTACAATGGTATGATATCTGCAACCGCTACATTGACTCCTACTTTGAAGTAATGGATAAGCTTAATGTGTGCCGTGCGCACGTTTATCCGCGTGTATCCGAGCATATCGATGATATCATCAAAACTGTACAATGCCTGATTGACAATGGCTATGGCTATGTTGTTGACGGCGATGTTTTCTACAGTGTAGAAAAGTTTAAATACTATGGTCAGCTTTCCGGCCGTAACATTGAGGATATGATGGCCGGCGCGCGTGTAGACGTTGATGACCGCAAGCATAATCCGATGGATTTTGCGCTGTGGAAATCCGCTAAACCGGGCGAGCCTGCTTGGGAGAGCCCTTGGGGTCCCGGTCGTCCCGGCTGGCATATTGAATGCTCTACCATGAGCATGAAGTATCTGGGAGAAACCTTTGACTTCCATGGCGGCGGCAGTGACTTGATTTTCCCGCATCATGAAAACGAGATTGCTCAATCCGAAGGCTGCACCGGCATTCATCCTTTCGTGCATTACTGGTTGCATAACGGCTTTATTACCGTTAACGAAGAAAAAATGTCCAAATCTCTGGGCAACTTCTTCATGGTTATCGATATTTTAGAGCATTACGATCCGGAAACTCTGCGTTTCTTCATCGTTTCCACGCATTATCGCAGCCCGCTGGACTTCAGCGATGCACGTCTTACCGAAGCACAAAAGAGCCTTGCACGTCTGCGTCAGGCAAAGGAAACTTTGGGTGAGCTGAGCGAAATGCTGAGCGCCGGCCCGACTGCCGAAAGCTTGGCACTGCGCGAGAAGGTTAAAGAGCTGCGTGAAGCATTTATGGAAGCTATGCGCGATGACTTCAATACTGCGCTGGCTATCAGCCATATGTTTGCTCTGGCTAAGGAAATCAACATTTACCATAAGGCAGTTGTTGATGCCGGCATTAAACCGGACGGTAAGCTGGTTGCTATGTTCAACGATGTCTTTGCAGAAATCTGCTCTATCATCGGTGTACTGGAAAAAACTGCAGCTCCGGCTGCAGAAGAGGTCGGCGACAGCAAGGAAGCCGAGCTGGTAGAAATGCTTATCGCTATGCGTCAGGATGCACGTAAAAATAAAAATTACGCACTGGCAGATGAGCTGCGCAACAAGCTGAATGAAATCGGCATTGTGCTGCAGGATACTCCGCAAGGCGTAAAGTGGTCTAAGCAATAATGAAATTTGAACAATACAAAATGCTAAAGGAGCATGCCCTGGCAGCCTGTGCGGCTGCCGGTGCTCCTTTTCCTGCAACTAAGGAAATAAATCCGATTCTGTTGGCGTATATCGGCGACGTAGTTTTTTCTATGTATGTCCGTCTGCGCCTTTTGCCGACTTCCAAGCATGTACGCATTGTACATGACATCGGTTCCAAGATGGTTTCTGCAGTGTGCCAATGTCAGGCAATGCAGCAGCTGGAGACTGGCCTGAGCGAGGAGGAAAGCGTTATTTTTCGCCGCGGCCGTAATGCCAAGTCGATGGTGCCGAAAAGCGCCTCAGTGCATGAATACCGTATGGCAACAGCTTTTGAAGCACTTTTGGGCTGGTTGTTCCTTGAAGAACGCGAGGAGCGCCTGCAAGAGGTTATGGATTTTTCCTTTGATATTATCAGCAAATATATGCAGGAAAATCACAAAAAATAATACCCCTCTATTTGTCCGTTGAAAAGAGAGGAGATGATAAATATGATGGTAAAATTAGTACGTCATACGCCGGAGCCGGAGCGTACTGTGGCTATGAGCGCACGTCTGTGCTATTCACCGATCGGCGCTGCTCAGCTGGAAGAAAAAATCAGTGATGAGCAGGCAGCAAATTTGGTACGCAAATTGGTAAGCATGGGGCACTTGTCCACCTTGGAGCATGTTACCTTTACCTTTGCTATCGAAGGTGTATCCCGCGTTTTGACACATCAGCTGGTGCGCCACCGTATTGCTTCTTATTCCCAGCAATCTCAGCGCTATGTGAAAGAGCATGATTTTGAAACAATCGTGCCTTCTTCCATTGCTTCTAAGCCTGAGGCTAAGGCTAAATTCAACAAGCTGATGACTGAGATTCAGGCAATGTATGATGAGTTTATCGCGCTTGATATTCCGGCTGAGGATGCCCGTTATATTCTGCCTAACGCAACAGAAACGAAGATTGTCTGCACGTTTAATGCACGTTCCTTGCTGAACTTCTTCAGCCTGCGCTGCTGCACCCGTGCACAATGGGAAATCCGTGCGCTGGCTAATGAGATGCTGCGCCAATGTCAGGAGGTAGCGCCGGTTATTTTTGAAAATGCAGGTCCGACCTGTGTATCTGAGGGCGTTTGTCACGAGGGCGCTATGTCCTGCGGACGTCTGCAGGCAATTTTGGCGGCAAAAGCCAAGGCAGAGCAAAAGCAGTAAGGAGAAACTATGGCTGAGCAGAATAATGATTTAATAGCTGGACGTAATGCGGTTAGTGAAGCCTTGCGCAGTCAGCGTTCAATAAACAAAATACTTTTGCAGGAAGGCGCTCATGGCGGCAGCCTGGGCGAAATCATTGCTTTGGCAAAGCAAAAGGGTGTACCTGTAGAAACAGTAAAGGCCGAAAAGCTGGATAAGCTGGCTAAGGGCTTGCGTCATCAGGGCGTAGCTGCTTTGGCTGCCCCGATTGCTTTCCGTACTCTGGATGATGTTTTTGCCCGTGCGGCAGAAAAAAATGAAGAGCCGTTTATTCTGCTATTGGATGAGCTGCAGGACCCGCAGAACGTGGGCGCGCTTATCCGCAGTGCCGATGCTGCAGGAGTGCATGGCGTGCTGATGCCGCGTCGCCGCAGCTGTCCGCTGAACGCTGTTGTAGCCAAGATTTCCGCAGGTGCGGTAGAATATGTACCGGTTGTACAAATCGGCAATATCGCCCAGACTATCGAAGAGCTTAAGCAGCGCGGCTGCTGGGTTGTCGGCGCTGATATGGATGGCGTTGATTTTTATGCTGCCAATATGAGCGGTCCGATTGTACTGGTAATCGGAGCTGAAGGCAGAGGCTTAGGCCGACTGGTAAAACAAAAATGTGATGATGTTGTTAGCATTCCGATGAACGGCGGCGTTAATTCTTTGAACGCATCGGCTGCGGGAGCTGTCCTGATGTACGAGGTAGTACGTCAACGACATCAATTCTAAAGAGGTGAAGGCATGGGCGAATATCTGATAATTGATGGGTATAATGTAATTAACGCTTGGAAGGATTTTGCCCAGCTGCGCCAGGAAAACCTGGAGCATGCACGCGAGCTGCTGGTAGCGGGTGTGGCAGAATATGCTGCCTTTAAGGGCTATCGTGCTGTCATAGTTTTTGATGCTCAGGAGGTGGCAGGCGCTGCTGCTTCCGAAAAAATTCATGGCATTGATGTTGTATTTACCGATGAGGGAGAAACGGCAGATTCCTGGATTGAACGCAGAGCCTACGAGCTTAGACGTGTACAGGCAAAGGTTTTCGTTGTAACCAGTGACTACGCGGAGCAGATTAACATTTTGGGAGCAGGTGCGTACCGCATTTCTTCTAGGGAATTCCGCGAGCAGTATTATAAGACTAAAAAGGAAATTGCCGAGCGTCTGCATGTCCCCAGACGTGCTTTAAACCGCAATGAGCTTGGTGGCAGAGTGAGCGGACATGTTCTGGCTCATCTGGAAAAATTGCGTCGGGAGAAAAGTTGACGTAAAACACCAGGCAGGATATAATAAAAACACTGATGCTTTTATTATGAAGATATTTGCAATAACTGTTTTGCAAGACAGTGGCAGATAGATAAACAGACGGAGGATATGCTATTGATGGCTACAGATACTGTAATGCAAAACGATCCCAATGACGCTTTTGCAAAAATGACTGATGAGGAAATCGTTTTAGAATCACAACAGCATGATAATGTTTTAGCACAGGAATATCTGCTGCATAAATACAGAAACTTCGTCAGAGCCAAGGCTCGCAGCTATTTTTTAATAGGTGCCGAGCGTGAAGATATTATTCAGGAAGGCATGATCGGTCTTTATAAGGCTATCCGTGATTTCCGTGCCGATAAGCAGGCATCGTTCCGTGCGTTTGCCGAGCTGTGCGTAACAAGGCAGATTATTACGGCGATAAAGACTGCTACCAGACAGAAGCATATCCCTCTCAACTCCTATGTATCGCTTAATAAGCCAATTTATGAGGAGGACAGTGACCGCACGCTGCTGGATGTCATCAGCGGTGTGAAGGTTGCTAATCCGGAGGATATGATTATCAGCCGTGAGGAATTCAGCGATATTGAAAGCAAGATGAATGATATTCTCAGTGACCTGGAATGGAAGGTTCTGATGAGCTATCTTGATGGCAAATCCTATCAGGAAATTGCTGCTGAGCTGGGGCGTCATATCAAATCTATTGATAATGCGCTGCAGCGTGTAAAGCGTAAACTTGAAAAATATATCATCAGTAAAGGAGATATTACTGATCTGCGTACAGTTTACAGCGGACTGCTGGCTATTGATCCGTATGAGCGTTTCAAGAATAAAAATTCCTGAAAAAGCGGATAATTGATAAAACTGTAACAAAAATCTACATCATTTTGAAATTTTCAGAATGGTGTTTTTTTATTAAGAGGATTTTTGACAAGTATAGCGAATAGATATATTAACAAGTCAGTAAAGAAAAATTGACACTTCGGTGTTAGAGGAGGTTTTTCAAATGAATCAAGTTGAAGAATTAGTGAAGGTTGTAGCAGAGGCTCAGGCCGACAAAGGAAATGTTGTTATTGTTACCGGTAAACCGGGCAGTGGCAAGAGCAAAGTTTTACGTGAAGCTGCAGAATCTCAAAAATGGACCTACGTTGACTGCCGTATGCTGATCAGTGAGGAATTCCTGGCAATTCCGGCTGCTGACAGAGGCTTGTATGCTCCTGATATGTTTGCTGATATTCTGGCAAGCTACAATGCAGATGTTATCATTCTTGACAGACTGCAGACCTTGTTTGTACCTGTATTCCACATCAATACCGACAGCCTGATGCGTAAGCTGAGCAAAAAGTTTACCATCGTAACCGCATGGCCCGGATACATTGATAACGGTAACCTGTGCTATGACAAATTTGACGGTACCGAAGCTATCCGTATCAGCCCCGATGGCTTTAAGATCTGGAACGTAGAAGGTTAATAGTTAATAAGCGGAGGCTTGATATGGAGCAGAAAAAACGTCGCTTTGCTGTTTTGACCGGCGGAGGTGACTGCCCGGGATTAAATGCTGTAATCCGTGCAGTCGTAAAAACCTTCCTGCAGAACGATTGTGAGGTTTATGGCGTACTCAATGGCTTTAATGGCCTGATAAACGATAATCTGAAATTAATGGATTATGCTGCAGTATCGGGTATTTTACCGCGCGGCGGAACAATTTTAGGAACCACGAACCGTGATAATCCCTTCCATTTTGCTGTTGAAGAAAATGGTGAGCTTGTATATAAGGATATGCGCGAAAAGGTTATTGAAAACCTGCGTAAATACGATATAGAAGCATTGGTTGTTATCGGCGGTGACGGTAGCCTGAATATTGGTGCCGAGCTGGCGCGTGAATGTGATATTAAGGTTGTTGGCGTACCAAAGACCATTGATAATGATTTGCCCTGCACAGAGCGGACATTCGGCTTTGATACTGCTATGGCTATGGCTACCGAAGCGCTTGACAGACTGCATACTACAGCCGAATCACATCACCGTGTTATGGTGTTGGAGGTTATGGGCCGTTATGCCGGCTGGATTGCTTTGCACAGTGGTATTGCCGGCGGTGCGGACGTTATTTTGCTACCGGAAATTCCTTACAAGCTGGAGCCGGTGATTGCTAAGATTCAGGCACGCAAGGCTGCCGGAAAGAATTTTAGTATTGTTGTTGTTGCCGAAGGCGCACGCCCTGAGGGTGGCGAGATGTCAATCGCACGTATGGTCGAGGGCAGCTTTGAGCCAATCCGCCTTGGCGGTGCGGGCGAAAAGGTGGCACAGGCCATTGAAGAGCAGACAGGCATCGAATCACGCTGTACCGTATTAGGTTATCTGCAGCGTGGCGGTTCGCCTACAGCGTTTGACCGTGTGCTGTCGACGCGTTACGGCGTGGCAGCAGCAGAGGCTTGCCTAAGACGTGAATATAATGTTATGGTTTCACTGTATCATGATCAGATTGTTACCGTCTTTATTCAAAAGGCAGCATCAAAACCGCGTCAGGTTCCTGTAGACAGCGAAATTATCCGTACAGGACGCCAACTGGGATTGTGTTTTGGCGATTGATTTAAACTTGATTACTAGATTTAACCCCAGATTAAGATTATACACTTATATTACAGAGGGTGGTGCTTGCACCATCCTCTGTTTTTGTGTGCAGCTTTATGAACTGTGAAAAATTTTAAAAAATAGTGAGATTTCATTGCAGTTAAGCGTGATTCAGAGTATAATAAAAAGGCTTAGTGTTTGCGAAAGGGAGTAAATCATGGACTTAAATTTAATTGCCGTTATTGTGGGTATTGTCGAAGGTCTGACAGAATTTTTACCGGTTTCTTCTACCGGACATATGATTATTGTCGGTCACGTTTTGGGCTTTGAAGGCCAGCTGGCAGATGTTTTTGATGTCTTTGTACAGCTGGGTGCTATTTTATCTGTTGTTTTTATTTACAAAGAGCGCTTTGCCAGATTTTTTACTAAGGATGGCTGGGATATCAACAAGGGACTTTCTGTCTGGCATGTTGCTGCTGGTATCGTACCGGTTATGCTGGTAGCCTTCTTCCTGTATCACTATATCAAGGAGTATCTGTTTTCTCCTTTTACGGTAGCAATAGGCCTTTTCTTGGGCGGTTTGTTGCTGATGTTTGCGGAATATAGAACTAAAGGCCGTGAGGCTGAACTGGTTGATGATGTTGATAAAATTTCTATCCGTCAGGCAGTATGGGTTGGCATTTATCAATTCCTTTCCCTTTGGCCCGGCTTTTCCCGCAGCGGCAGCACCATTGCCGGCGGCTTATTGGTTGGCTTGACACGTAGTGCCGCAGCAAATTATACCTTTGTGATTGCTGTACCTTTGATGTTTGTGGCCTGTATTTATGATCTGCTCAGAAATCTTCAGTATCTTTCTGCCGGTGATTTGCAGGTATTGGCAATAGGTTTCGTTGTATCCTTTATTGTTGCTTATATTTCGGTATTATGGTTCCTAAAATTTTTGCAGAATTCCAAGCTGACCAGTTTTGCTGTCTACAGAATACTGCTGGCCGGTGTAACCTACTGGTATTTCTACATGTAAGTCTGCTATAAAATCTTTACTTGCGAAAGTATTGACAAAACAGGCTTTATCCTTTATAATAATAAAAGAATTTTGTGCTGGCATAGCTCAATTGGCAGAGCAGCTGATTTGTAATCAGCAGGTTGTGGGTTCGATTCCTATTGCCAGCTCCACTGAATTTTTCGCCGTTAGATGTTTATCTGACGGCGTTTTTAGTATAATTTCATGGAGGTGTGTAATATGGTATATCCTTATATGACTCTTGCTGATGGAACAGAAATTGTTTATACTAATGTATTCGAAGAGGATGGCATAAAAAAAGTAGAGGTTCATTTTGAAAGACCTACTGAAAAGGGGTTTGATACTGCTAGGTGTCAATTGCCGTCATATACTTGGCTTATACGCGAAGGCTTCTCCGATGAAGAGATGAAGATGCTTGATGAATTTATGCATAGTAATGCGCACCTATTCTATAAGTACGGTGCGAACGGAGGACTAAAGATTGCCTAATTTATTTACTATTTTAGGATATAAGGTTTATTTTTGGTCAAATGAAAATGATGAGCCGATACATGTGCATATTTCTAAGGGAATACCTAGTAAGAATGCTGCCAAAATATGGTTAACAAGAAATGGTGGCTGTATTTTAGAGAGTAATCCTGAGCGTATCCCCAGAAAAGACCTGTCTGAGCTTTTAGAAATAGTTCAAGCGCAGTTTTTTATGATTTGCGCAGCATGGAAAAAGCATTTTAAGGTTGAACAGATTAAGTTTTACTGCTAAGTCAGGTAATATGAATTTTTCGCCGTCAGATGTTTATCTGACGGCGTTTTTATTTTTCTGCAAAAAAAAATATATAACTGCTAATTCAAAGCGAATTAGCAGTTATTTGTGTTTATGACTTATTCTTCTTCAGCGATTTTGCCTTTGAGGTCATGGTCGGTCATTGCGCAAACGCAGGAGTCGGACCAAACGTTTTCTGCGGTTTCAACCATATCGATGATTGTGTAAATCGGCAGGATGATACCCATGATACCGATAGGAGCGCCAATGCCGCTCATCAGGGACAGGGTGAGGAAGTAGCAGCCCATCGGTACGCCTGCGTTACCAACAGCAGCCAGTACGGATACCAGCAGCCAGGTAAGCATGGTGGTCATGGACAGCTCAAAGCCTGCATTCTGCATAACGAAAATGGAAGTGATCAAAATGAAGGCAGCGCAGCCGTTCATGTTGATGGTGGTGCAGATAGGCAGTACAAAGCGGGAAACAGCTTTGTTAACCTTCATGTTTTGTTCAGCGGACGCCATAGTTACAGGCAGGGTGCCTGCGGAGCTCTTGGTGAACAGTGCAACAGCGACTGCCGGAGACATTTTCTTGAATACATCAATCGGGTTCAGGCCTCTTGCTAGCAGGAAGATAGGCAGAACGATGAAGAACTGAACACAGTTGCTGGCCATGATAACCAGAGTGTATTTGCCCAGAGCGCCAACGATTACGCCGGCTTCAATCTGTGCGGAAAGCTGACCTGCGAATGCCAGAATACCGAGAGGCAGTACGAACAGTAGCGCTTTAATAAGAGTGAACAGCAGCTCCTGGAAGCCTAATACTGCTTTCAGCAGAGCTTCTCTGTTTTCGGTTTTAGGCATAAATGCCAGACCTAAACCCATAGCAGCAGCAATCAGCATTACGGAAAGCACGTTGCCAGCGAGGAACGGTTGCAGCAGGTTGTTAGGAATAACATTTAAAATGTGGTCATAGTAGCTTAACTTGCCAAGATTTTGCGGTACGTTGGACATGCCGCTGCCAACTACCTCTGCCGGCAGGTTACCGGGAGCTACCCAAAGATAAATAGCAAGACCGATGCCTGCGGCACAAACTGTGGTCAAAAAGGTGTATACTACAGCATGACCGAAAATTTGGCCGGTTTCTTTTTTGCTTCCCAAAGCAGCCAATGTAGTAATTACGGCTAAAGCAATGGTAGGTACGGCGATAAATTGGAAGAGGCGTGTATAAACGGTAGCGATGAAATTGAATAATTCATTCAAGGGTTTAATTCCCATGTAACCGAGAATGGCACCGACTACCAGTGCGCCCATCCAGATAATAAATTGACTTTTGTTGTTTTGTGACTTGTTTTGATTTATCACTTTTTGTGCTAAATCCTTCACATCTGCATTTTGCTGCATTATATCCCTCCTAAAATAGGTGCTGTCAGATTTTTTAGAATTTCTGGCAGCTAATACTCCCTAGGTAGCCTTGCGACATACCTAAGAAATATTATAGCATTTTCTGAAAGATTTGTAAATTTCAATTTAGCAGTCATTAATAATATTTGAATATGGGATGTTTGTGTTTAGGCTTACTGTTATTTCTTGCAGCAAAGCACGTTTTAAGAGCAGTAGGATGTATACTTAGGTCAGAACAAGACGTTATGACGCTGAAATAGCATTTTCATTGCATTTTTATGCCGTTTATGGTAATCTATAATATATTAAAAACGTATAATTTTTTACATAACTGCTATATAAGCAGCATGTTTATTTTTGAAGGAGAGTGAAGGATTGATGCAAAATAATGCAAAAGAAATGGTGCTCGTAATTGACTTCGGCGGGCAGTATAACCAGTTAATCGCAAGACGCGTACGTGAAAGCGGTGTGTACTGCGAAATCGTATCCTATAAGCATAGCCTGGAAGCAATTAAGGCTAAAAATCCTAAAGGAATTATTTTTACCGGCGGTCCTAACAGTGCTTATCTGGAGGATTCTCCTACTATTGATCCGGAAATCTATACCTGGGGTGTACCTGTTCTGGGTATTTGCTACGGCAGCCAGCTGATGATGCATATGCTCGGCGGTCATGTATGCGTAGCTCCCGAGCGCGAATACGGCAAAACCGTTGTTGACCTCGACACTACCAGCCCGATGTTCGCCGGCCTTTCCGAGAAGAATGTTTGCTGGATGAGCCATAACGATTATATCGAAACCGCAGCTCCCGGCTTCAAGATTGTTGCCAGCACCCCGAACTGCCCGGTTGCTGCTGCTGAGGATGAAGCACGTAAATTGTATTGCGTACAATTCCATCCCGAGGTTCTGCATACCGAAAACGGCACCAAGATGCTGAGCAACTTTGTTTACAATGTTTGCGGCTGTGCAGGAACCTGGAAAATGGATTCCTTCGTAGAGCAGACTGTTGCTGAGCTGAAAGAAAGAATTGGCGACGGCAAGGTGCTGTGTGCGCTTTCCGGTGGTGTTGACTCCAGCGTTTGTGCCGCTATGCTGGCTAAGGCTATCGGCAAGCAGCTGACCTGTGTATTTGTAGACCACGGTCTGCTGCGCAAAAACGAGCGTGAAGAGGTTTGCGCTGTTTTCGGTGAAGGCGGTCAGTTCGATATCAACTTCATCTGCGTTGACGCACGCGAGCGCTTCTACAGCAAGCTGGCAGGCGTAACTGCTCCGGAAGGCAAACGTAAAATTATCGGCGAAGAATTCATTCGCGTATTTGAAGAAGAAGCTAAGAAAATCGGTGCTGTTGACTATCTGGCACAGGGCACCATTTATCCTGACGTTGTAGAAAGCGGCCTCGGCGGCGAATCTGCAACTATTAAGAGCCATCATAATGTTGGCGGTCTGCCTGACTTTGTTGATTTCAAGGAAATCGTTGAGCCTCTGCGTGACCTGTTCAAGGATGAGGTTCGTCAATCCGGTCGTGAGCTGGGCCTTCCTGAAAACTTGGTAGCACGTCAGCCGTTCCCGGGACCCGGTCTGGCAATCCGCATCATCGGCGATGTAACTCCGGAAAAGGTTGCTATCGTACAGGATGCAGATGCAATTTATCGTGAAGAGGTAGACAAGCTGCCGATGAGCGAGCGGCCGAGCCAGTACTTTGCAGCTCTGACCAATATGCGCAGTGTTGGCGTTATGGGCGACGAGCGTACCTATGATTATGCTATCGCTCTGCGTGCGGTAACCACTACCGACTTTATGACTGCAGAAGTAACCATGCTGCCGCCGGCAACTATTACCACTTCTGCTAACCGTATCGTTAATGAGGTTAAGCACATCAACCGCGTACTCTTTGACTATACCACCAAACCGCCTGCTACTATTGAGTTCGAATAATTTCAAAAAGCCTGAAAACCCAGTAATATCAAGGATTTTCGGACTTCGACCACTTCTTCTGATAAGATTTTGATAAGAATCTGCTTCAGCGCAATTATTATGCGTTGCGAGTGGCTTATGAGTAAAGAATAATTTCAATCAGCTCACAAATACCCATATTAACATTTAAGCCCGTACTGATCGGATGTCAGTACGGGCTTTTTGTCGTCCATTTTTACTTGTCGTTTTCTTTCAGTGCTGCAATCAGCATATCGCTGAGTTCCTGCGAAGGTACTTTCGCCCAAGTCTGAGTATTGTCCTCTGCAGGGAATGTATAACGCCAACGGTCATACTGCTCTTTGCTGATTTCGCCGTTTTACAGCTTTTCGGCTTGGTCTGCCCATGCAGAAAGCATTTTGAAGATATATTCATCCATCGTGCGTTTGTTGCCGTCAAAGACGATATGCACTTCATCTCCATGCTTTTCTGCTCTGACACCATAAATGTCCTCAATACCGACCTAAAAAATCGAATTACAGACTTTCTTGCAAACTACCCCAACGAGGGGCGCTTGCTTGACGATGACGAGATGGGCTGTAAAACCTTTGAAGTCAAGAAAGGTCGCTTTGGCTTCAAGCTGACCGCGCCCTATTCCGAGGAACTCCGCAAGGCTGCCGGGGAGCTGGCAAAGAAACACACAAAAAATCTAAGGAGGAGCGAGAAATGAAAATTATATCTTGCGAATTTAACATCGACACCGCTTGCGTGGAGCTGCGGCTGTCGAACAGCACAATGATTTCCATCGACACAATCGCCGTGGAGAGCGATGTTGCCGACAATATGTATCAGCGGTCAGAGCTTGACTGGCTGATCTACAATGCTCCCTTAGAGTACGCCGATTTGATACTGAACGGCGATCCAGAGAAGTATCTGAAAGCGGTCACGCAGTATAAGCCGATGGATAGCTGATCACAGTATCGCCCGTAGGAGTTCAAAATTCCTGCGGGCGATACCCATAGTCACAAAAAAGATACAAATTATTTTTCAAAATGGTATTGCTATTATTCGAGATTTAGAATATGATATTATCATGCCATATACGGAGACCAGCTATGAAAAGTCAAGTCTAAAGTAGGTCAAAATTCCATAAACAGTATATTTTCATATTGTGGCTAAAAAAGGGTAACCTTAATAAAGCTCCCGTAAAAGTGCTTTTTAAAAACTAACGATATGGATGGATATACAGAGCTCTTATTCGAGATTAAATTCTACATTGTCAGTCAACATTTTAAATATGCCCCTGACAAGCTTCCCAGCGCAATGTCCTAAAGCATTGTAATGGGTTCTTCCTTCGGAAATTTTTGTATCATAGTACTTTTTGAGTGTTGCGTTGTTCTTAACAATATTGTGAGCTGCATTAACTAAAGCATAACGTAGTACGCGAGAACCGCGTTTGGACATTCTGGTTTTCTTGGCGCAAAAATTTCCGGATTGGTAAACAGATGGATCTAAGCCAGCAAAAGCTAAAAGCTGGCAGGGCTTAGAAAATCTGTGGATATTACCGATTTCACCCAAGATCATTCCACCATTAAGATAACCGATACCTGGAATGGTCATAATGACAGAATCAATGCATTGCATAATTTCAGTCATTTCAGATTCAATTTTACATAACTGACTATCAAGTAACTCTATCTGAGCAACGGAATGGGTTACCTGTATAGATAAGGAGCTGTCATTAGCACCTACAGAATTCTGTGCAAGAACTCTTAATTCTTTAGCCTTATCTTTTTTTGAAATGGCCGTGGGAAGCAACTTCGAGGATATGGCTAAGATGAGTCATATGCATAGAAGCAATGGCTTTAGCTGTAGGAGCCTCCTTAAGGAGAGCGTAGACAGTTTTTTGGTGTAACCCAGATTTAAAGAAATACTGAAGCTCAGGGAAAACCTCGTCAACATAAGTAGTGAGCTGAATTTTCGGCCTGGTACGCTGCTTAATAGTTTTCTGGCGAAATCTGCCTAGAGTTTTTAGATTCATAACATCTAAATCAAAGCGAGTTATGAATCTGTAAGAATCCTGCATCATGAGCGTTTTAGCGATGATGAAGGTATCTACATTGTCAGTCTTCGTTTTACGTATGTTGTTTTTACGCAAGGAAGAAGTCTGAAGGGGATTGATAACACACACGTTGCAGCTCGATTCAACAAGGTATCTTACAAGGTTGTCGCCGTAGTGTGCCGTTGACTCAAGACCGAAGATGATGCTGCTTTTATCAAAGCGAGAAAGTTTGGAAAGCAGCATATAGAAGCCATCAGCGTCATCAGTGAATTTAAACGGCTCAATGATTATTTCGCCATCAGAGGAGATAGCAGAAGCAAAATGGTTGAGTTTGGCAATATCAATACCAACAAAAATCATGAGAATCAACCTCCCGGTAAAAAGTCTAATACTGTGATATCCACCAGCGATTATCATCGTAGACTTGATTGAAATAAGCATTTGGAAGAAAAACTTCGACGCATCCAGCTATAAACGATTCAGATAAAGGTAGCGGCAATACACTCCTGTCGAGTAGTCAAAGCTACAAAAAATTATTAATTGTCCACAGTATCTAAATGTATTGAACCACAATATTAAAAGAAAGGAAAGTATGGATTTTCGCTTCTATAAATATCATACAAGGTATAATTATGGAATTTATGTCCGCAAGAGAAGCTGCTGATAAATGGGGGATTTCCCAAAGACGAGTTGCTGTCTTATGTTCTGAAAACCGAATTGATAACGCTACTATGATTGGGAATATGTGGATTATACCTACTACGGCAGAAAAGCCGATTGATGCAAGAATTACTCGCTATTCGCAGAGCGATGGCAAAAAAGTTAAACCGTTTTTGAAATGGGCTGGTGGCAAAGGGCAACTTCTTGCTGAGCTTGAAAAGTATTATCCTTTCGGGGATGGAACAATCATCAAGTATGCAGAGCCGTTTGTAGGCGGCGGTGCTGTGCTTTTTGATATTCTGAGTAAATACGACTTAGAAGAAGTGTACATCAGCGATATTAACGCCGAGCTTATTAATACCTATCGTATCATTCGAGACGATATAGACGAGCTTGTAGATATGCTGATGGTTATGCAGAGCGAGTTTGTCCCGATGGATACAGAGCATCGCAAGATCTACTATATGGCAAGGCGTGAACGCTTTAATGATTTGAAAGTCAACGGCAACGAAGCCGTAAATATTGAGAAAGCAGCCTTGATGATTTTCCTTAACAAGACCTGTTTTAACGGCTTGTTCCGTGTCAATAAAAAAGGATTGTTTAATGTGCCTATGGGCTCCTACAAAAATCCGATGATTTGTGATGAGGACAACCTTAGAGCTGTATCTGAAAAGCTCCAAAGAGTACAAATCATTTGCGGCGATTACAGAGAATCTGCAGAGTTTATTGATGAAAACACCTTTGTTTATTTCGACCCTCCGTATCGTCCTATCACCAACACAGCAAGTTTTACGGCATATACAGAAAACCTGTTTAATGACGAAGAACAGATTGAACTTGCAAAATTTGTTGATGATATGAATAGAAAAGGCGCAAAAATTGTAATCAGCAATTCCGACCCCAAGAACTCCAACACAGAGGATGATTTCTTTGATAACATTTATTCGTCCCATAGGATTAAGCGTGTTGAAGCGACCCGCATGATCAACTGCAACAGCGGGGCAAGGGGAAAAATTAAGGAACTTTTGATATCTAATTTCTAAGGAGGATAATTATGATTTGCAACAAAAAACATCGTTATTTGAAAGAATATGATAAACTTCCAGACGCACAGGATAATCAGTATGGTGATAGACACATTTGTGCTGGATGTGCATACGAAGAAGGCTTGCGTGATGGTTTAGCTGGGAATACACCTCAAAGAGATCTTTCTCATTTACCATTTAGCCAAGCAGGCACAGTTCGCCATAAGGATGCTAAAGCTGCGTATGATGCGGGTTATGCCGAAGGTCGAAAAAGAAGTTCTTAATACTGGAAGGGGTTAAAATAATGCGTAATTTTAATGCTTGGTTAGCCAGTTTCCGTGACAGCATTGCGGATTATGGATATTACATTGATTTCGAAAAAGTCCACCGCAATGTCGATGGTATCAAGGTGGAGTTGAATATTCTCAATTCCCTTATTGGCTCCAAAAACATAAAAGAGGATTTTAAGGCTCTGATTAAAAAATACCCCGAAGTATTAAAATGTATTCCTCTGCTCTTGGCTGTCAGAGCGAATGAAATTTACTGCCAGGACGAGAACGGAGGATACCTATATCAGTTTGATTTTGGCAAATATCCTCCGAATAGCTATGCTCACTATGAACGCTATTCCTACTTTATGGACCATACTGGTCTATTTGATTTGCTGTCAAACCACATCATAAACAACCTCGTCGATTACGCCACTGGTGTTGAAACAGGGCTTGATTCCAACGGTCGTAAAAACAGAGGCGGTCATTTGATGGAGGACTTGGTAGAAAGCTTTATCAAAAAAGCTGGATTTATCAAGGGCAAAACTTACTTCAAGGAAATGTACATACATCAGATTACCTATAAATGGGGTGTCGACCTTTCTGCCATTTCCAATCAAGGCAAAATGGAAAAGCGTTTTGATTTCGTTGTCAAAACGCCTACTATGATTTATGGCATTGAAACCAATTTCTATGGTAGCGGCGGCAGCAAGCTCAATGAAACAGCGCGCAGCTATAAAACGCTGGCTATTGAAACAGATACTATTGATGGATTCGCCTTTGTGTGGTTTACAGACGGCAAGGGATGGACAAGCGCTCGTAATAACCTTGAGGAAACCTTTGATGTAATGGAGAACATTTACAACATCAAAGACCTTGAGGATGGCATTATCACAGAGGTTTTCAAATAATGGCAAAGAAAATTACAAAATGGGAACCGGAGGACTTTGAGCTTGAAATGACTACGCATTGGTCTTTTCCAAAGCGTGGCGATTGGGCTACCCACGATGCAAAATGGCGTGGAAATTGGTCCCCGTACATTCCGAGAAACATTCTATTGAGGTATTCTCAAGAGGGAGATTTAGTGCTTGATCAGTTTGCCGGTGGAGGTACAACACTTGTTGAGGCAAAGTTGCTCAACCGTAATATTATCGGTGTCGATGTCAATGACGTTGCTCTCGCACGATGCAGAGAAAAGATTGATTTTGAATACGAAGGGGCTAACGGCAAGGTTTATATCCACAAGGGCGATGCTCGGCATTTAGATTTTGTTCCCGACAGTAGCATTGATCTTATTTGTACTCACCCGCCGTATGCTGATATTATTCAGTACAGCGAGGATATTCCGGAAGACTTGTCACTGTTGAAAGTAAAGGATTTCATTGAAGAAATGAAAATGGTAGCCAAAGAGAGCTACCGTGTGCTGAAAAAAGATAAGTTTTGTGCTGTTCTGATGGGCGATACCCGTCAAAAAGGCCATATGATCCCTATGTCTTTTGAGGTTATGCGTGTTTTTGAAGATGCAGGATTTAAGCTAAAAGAGCTTATAATCAAGGAACAACACAACTGCAAAGCTACGGGGTATTGGAAAACAAACAGCGTGAAGTATAACTTTTTATTAATTGCTCACGAGTATCTGTTTGTGTTTAGAAAGTAATATTCAAAATAAAAAGAGGTATTGGAAGAGGGGTGATGGTATGTTCGAGACAGGATTGCAATATGTTCGTGCTGATTTTCATTTGCATACGTGTAAAGACAAAGAATTTATTTATTCTGGCGAACAAAACTCTTTTATAAACGATTATGTTTCTGCACTAAAAGAAGCTAATATAAATATTGGAGTAATTACAAACCATAACAAGTTTGACAGAGAAGAATATAAGGCTATTCGTAAGGCTGCAAAAAAGCAAGATATATTTATTCTTCCGGGAGTGGAATTAACTGTCAAAGAAGGGGCAAACGGAATTCACACGCTAATTGTGTTTGATCCGGATGAATGGTTTGAAAATGGTAATAATCATATTCAAACTTTTTTAACAGCAGCATTCGCCACAATCACTAATCCTGAAAACCGTAATACCAAAAGCATATATGACCTTAAAAATGTATTTGAGCAGTTAAACGCTTATGGACGAGATTATTTTATGCTATTCGCTCATGTAGATCAGAATAGCGGTCTGTTTAGTGAATGTAAAGGCGGATTGCTTGAATCTTTGGCAGGATTTACGCCTTTTAGAAATCGTGTTCTTGGCTTGCAAAAATCCAGAACACGTGATAATCTCACCCAATTTGAACGGTGCTGCGGTTATTTGCCTGCTCTTGTTGAAGGTTCTGATCCCAAGTCTATCACAGATATAGGAAAGGGCGATAAATGCACATATTTGAAAATTGGTGAATATTCGTATGCTGCAATTAAATTTGCTTTACAAGATCACAGAGATAGAGTCAGCGAAAATATCCCTGATAGCAAACACGGATTTATAGAGTCAATATCGTTCCAAGGTGGAAAATTTGACGGGCAAACAATAATGTTTTCCCGTGAGCTGAATACACTTATTGGCATAAGAGGTAGCGGAAAATCATCTGTTTTAGAAGCTGTTCGATATGTTTTGGGTCTTACAGCGCAAATGGACAAAGAATACAAAGATTCTCTCGTTAAAAATGTCTTTGGTTCCGGCGGCAAAGCAACGTTAAATGTAATAGATAAACATGGCAAACGATATGCTGTCAGCCGAATATTTGGAGAGCGGATAAATGTTCTTGATGAGAATGGCAATGACTTAAATATAAATCCGATCAGCTTGTTCGATGGGGTTCAATATTTTGGTCAAAAAGATCTATCCAGCAGTGCAGATCACGAAAACGGTCTGTTGGAAAAATTGATTAGTGGCAGAATTGGTCAACCCTCTAATTTGGATAGCTGTGTAAATGAATTGATCAGAACAGTAGAACGTTTGCTGGATGTGAGCAAAATTCCACAGCAAATGACCGAAGTTACGACATTACAAACCGAACTTGAGCATAAACTTTCTATTTTCGAAGAAAAAGGTGTGGCGGACAAACTAAAAAAGCAAAGCGGTTATGCTACTGACACCACAAAACTTGATGCGGTAAAAATTAAAATAGACGCTATTTCACGTGATATTCGTAATGCGTTTTCAAAGAACGCTGTTGCATCAAATGCTTTGGATGGCTACAGCAGTGACTTTAATAAAGACATATTTGAAGATGTTTCCAGAGTATTATCGCTAATAGATGTTCAGCTCACACAAATCGGTTCTTGCATTGCTGAAATTGATAAACAACGTAGTGGTATGGAAAATATCATATCCCGTCTGAAGGAGCGAACTGATAGTTTAGCAGATGAATTCGCTGAAATTAAGAGGGAGATCAAGGACGAGACTTTGGATGTTGATAGTTTTGTCAAGATGACCGCTGATCTACAAAAAATCAAAGAAAAGCTAAAGCAATTAAGCGAAGAAGCTTCCTCTAAATCAAAAATAGAAGCATCATTTACCAAGGCAATACGAGAGCGCAATGATGCTCTGTTGGCAACCTATAACGCTTATAAAGCTGAAACCGAACGTATTAACAAGAATCAAACCGAACTACGAATTGAAATCACATTCAAAGGAGATCGAGAAGGTTTTAAATCTCAACTGAAAAATGATTTTAAGGGTACTGGTGTCTCAGATATTAAATATCAAGCAATTTGTGATGCCTTTACTGATTATGCGGCGATCATAGAAGATTGGATTATTTCTAATGGTGGTAAACTGAAAAGCATCGTTACCTCCGGCGAATATGCAAAAATGGAAGATAAGCTTCGAAATCAATATGAGGAATTGTTGGGCAGACAAGTTGAAAACAAAGTAGATATTTATTATCATGGAAAACTGTTGCGACAACACTCGATTGGTCAACGAGCGTCAGCACTTATACTGTTCATAGTGACACAGGATGATAATGATATTATCTTCATTGATCAACCGGAAGATGATCTTGATAATAAGGTAATCTATGACGAAGTCATCACCGCTATTGCGCAGAAAAAGCCTTATATGCAGTTTATATTTGCTACGCATAATGCAAATATCCCTGTGCTTGGTGATTCCGAAAGAGTGTTAGTTGTCGAGTTTCAAGAAACCAAAATTGATGTTACCCAAGGTAATATCGACCTGGATTCTACACACAAACAAATTGTTGACATTATGGAGGGCGGCAAAGAAGCATTTGATAAGAGACAACTTATCTATACTTCTTGGCGTTAAAGTTCCACCACTCGTGGCAACGTTTTGGCAACAAAAAATCAGATAGCCCATGCTACCTGAATAATGAAAGCAATATAAATAATCTGTGCTAAATCTCATAAGCAAACCTGTTTAGAATAGGTTTGATGGGAGCGAGTTCGAATAATTTCCGATACAATATAATAGTAAAAATTAATCCCTTAACTGTGGGTATAAAACTCATAGCTAAGGGATTTTTGTTATTTACGTTCCTTTATGAGCTGGCCATATCCTGTTTTTTGCTTTACAATAATATTTAAGATTGTCCAAAGGCAAATTATTATAAGCATGTGCAAAGCAAAGGAGGACGAAAAATGTCAGATAAAATGGAGGTTTATTATTTCAGCCCTACAGGCGGAACGAAGAAGGTAAGCGATATTTTTGCCGCTGCCGTAGGCAAAGAGGCAGTATGGCACGATTTAGGAGATAAGCAAACGACAGCAGAAGAGCCGCAAGGCGAGCTGATTGCAGTTGTGGCTCCTGTTTTTGCCGGACGTATTCCTTCTGTCGTGCGCGAAAAAATAAAAACGCTTGCTGGTGAGGGAAAGCAGGCAGTAACCATCGCTGTTTATGGTAACAGGGCCTATGAAGATGCGCTGCTGGAGATGAATGATATTCTGATTCAAGGCGGCTTTACGGTAATAGCTTCCGCTGCCTTTGTGGCGCAGCATTCTATTGTACCGGAGGTTGGCGCCGGCAGACCGGATGCGGAGGATATAAAAGAAATCCGTGCATTTGCAGAGGCGTTTAAGAACAGTACTTCTGCAGAAAATATTCATGTACCAGGCAATCGCCCGTATAAGCCGGAGATGAAGGTGCCGGCAGCGCCGCTTTCGCTGCCATCCTGCACTGCGTGCGGAGCGTGCGCTAAAATCTGTCCGACAGATGCTATAGCAAATGAGGATGGCAAGATGGTTACGGATGCAGCAAAATGCATTCTTTGCATGGCCTGCATTCATGCATGTCCTAAGCAGGCAAGAATTCTTCCGCCACCATTGCAGCAAAAAACAGATAACATGCTTGCTGCATTCAAGGCTGTCAGAAACAAGAATGAGGTGTTTTTCTAAGAGCTTTTGCTTATATGCGCTTTAACGGCTTTTTAACATACAGAAATGTCGTTGCTTTTGCCAGCAGGCGTAATTTATGCTACAATATAATATCATGATTATTTAAGAGCGGAGAGTAGCGATGATAGCTAAAATAATTATAAGCGCCAACGAAGACGAAACCCGTATGGGGTTGCTGGAAAACGGAATATTGATGGAATATCTGGTAGAACGCAAGGAAGAGCAGCATCTTGTAGGCAGCATATTTAAAGGCAAGGTCTGCAATGTAGTCCGTGGCATTCAGGCTGCCTTTGTTGATATCGGCCTGGAGCAAAATGCATTTCTGTATCTGGGCAATAAAAAGAATGTTACAGAAGGACAAAGCCTGATAGTGCAGATATCTAAGGATGCACGCGGTACTAAGGGACCTACTGCTAACCGCGAAATTACCTTGCCGGGACGCTATGTGGTGTTGCTGCCGCAGGCCGATTATGTGGGCATTTCACGTAAGATTACCGATAAGGAGGAGCGCGAGCGCCTGAACATGATTTGCGAGGGTGTGCGTCCTGCCGGTATGGGAATTGTGGTGCGCACGGCGGCAACTGGTGTTGCGCGTGAGCTTTTGGAGCGCGATGTGCAGGAGCTGGCGGCTGACTGGAAGGTGTTGGCGGCACGTGAGCGTGTAGCTAAGGCTCCCTGCCTGCTGAGGCGTGAGCTTGATTTGCCTATCCGTATTGTGCGCGACTATCTGCGCCCTGAGCTGACGGAAATCGTGATTGATAATCTGCCGATTTATAAGCGTGTAGAAGAGCTGCTGGCCGAGATGCCGCAGGCACAAGATATCAGGGTAACGCTGTATCAGGGTCTGGAGGATATCTTTGAATATCATAAGCAGGGCGAAGCAGTTGCCGGCATCAGCGACAGACAGGTGACGCTGCCTAGTGGCGGTTATCTTGTTATTGACCACACTGAGGCGATGACTGTTATTGACGTCAACAGCGGCAAGTTCAGCGGACGCGAAAATCTGGAAGAGACGATTATGCAGATTAACCGCGAGGCGGCGCTGGAGATTGCACGTCAGCTGCGTTTGCGTGATATAGGCGGCATTATAGTAGTAGATTTTATTGATATGCATACCGATAATCACAAAAGAGAGATTATTAACTCCCTGCAGCAGGCGCTGAAGGGGGACAAAATGCATCCCAAGGTGCAGGATATCACGGTACTGAATCTTGTGGAGATTACCAGAAAAAAATCGCGTCAGAATTTATCAAGTGTATTATATACTCCCTGCCCGGTATGCAACGGCAGCGGACGTGTGCAAAGCAGAGAAAATCTTTCCTTGGAAATTAAGCGTCGGCTGCGTACTTTGCTGAAGCGTCGCAGCAGCTCAAAGAATCTTTTGATTACCGCTAATCCCTGGCTGGCAGAGTGGCTTGTAAGCAAGGATTTGCGTGCCTGGGAACGGGAACTGGCCTGCTCCCTAAAGGTTGAGGCAGATGCTTCCCTGCATGTAGAAAGTTTTATGATTTTAGACAACAGTGGTGTTGACAAATAGCAGACATTAAGGTAAAATATTCCAGTATGGACTGATTTGGTCCGTCCCCAACCGCGCAGAGAGGTTCTGAAAATCCCTGGCGTCAGGGTACCGTATTTGGCGAGTCTATCATTAAGGGAGGTGCAATAGATGTACGCAATTATCAAAACCGGTGGCAAACAATACCGCGTAAGCGAAGGCGAAACTCTGCAAGTTGAAAAACTGAACGCAGAAGTTGGCGCTGAAGTAGTTTTTGAAGAAGTTCTGACCGTTGTAAATGATGCTGATGTTAAGATTGGCAAGCCCGTAGTTGAAGGTGCAAAAGTTGTTGCTAAAGTTGTAGAACACGGCAAAGCAGACAAGATTTTTGTTTTCAAATACAAAGCTAAATCCAACTACCGTAAACGTCAAGGTCATCGTCAACCGTTCACTACTGTTGAAATCACCGCTATTAACGCATAATTTTTATGGTAAGTGTTGATTTATTCAGGAACAGGCAGGGTATGATTACAGGCTATAAGGTCAGTGGTCATGCTGGTTTTGCTGAAGAGGGCTCAGACATTGTCTGCAGTGCTGTTTCCGCTCTGACACAGGCTCCCTTGCTTGGCTTGGAAAAACATTTGAAACTCAATCCGTCCTATGTCGTTAATCAGGAGGACGGAATCTTCGAGGTAGCATTGAACAGTGCTCCTACCGACCTGACAGAGGCTATATTGCAAACCATGATTTATGGAGTGGAATCAATAGCGCGTCAGTGTCCGCAATATGTTCGCATTCAAGAACATAGGAGGTGAAAGTAATGTTTGAAATTATTCTGCAATTACATGCACATAAAAAAGGTACTGGTAGCTCCCACAACGGTCGTGACTCTAACGCACAACGTCTGGGTACCAAAGCTCATGACACCCAGCTGGTAACCGCTGGCAGCATCATCGTTCGTCAACGTGGTACTAAATTCCATCCGGGCAACAATGTTGGCATGGGCAAGGACTACACTATTTATGCTAAGGTTGAAGGTCGCGTTAAATTTGAACGCAAAGGCCGCGACAAACGCCAAATCAGTGTATATCCTGTTGAAGAAGCAGCAATGTAATCTTCATAAAAATTACTCCGTAACCCTTGGGTTACGGAGTTTTTTGTATTTCCGGCACTTAAAGTATAAAAAGCTTCCCGCAAGGGGAAGCTTTTTTGCGTTAACCGCAGGTTATTTTGCCGCGCGGTAGATATTTTCCATATCTTCGATGGTCAGTACTTTAAACTGACCGATAGTGCGCGTATTCATAAAGCTGCATTTATATGCCAGCTCTTTGATTTCATCTTCTGTGAGGTCCTTGCCTGTAAGCTCGTGAATGCTGGTAGGCATACCGATATGACGGAAGAAGCTTTCCATTGCAGCAATGCCTTCTAAAGCTGTAGCTTCGGGATTACGGAAGTTGTAGGGAATATGGAAAACGTTAGTTGCCAACTGTGCAAAGCGGCCGATGTTTTCTTTATATACGTAGCGTGCCCAGCTGCCCCATACTGCTGCAAGGCCTGCACCGTGAGCAACGCCGAACATGCTGCTCAGCTCGTGCTCCAGCTGGTGGCAGGACCAGTCTCCAAAGGTGCGGTCACCGGTGGTTTCATTGTGCGACAGGGTACCGCTCCACATGATTTCGGCGCGTGCATCGTAATTATCCGGCTCTTTGAGCGCAAATTTTGCATAGCGCATAACATTGCGCAGCAAGGTTTCGGCAATGCCGTCGATTAGTGCCAGCTGATGTGTTGCGGGAGCGGTAAAATAACGCTCCAAGGTGTGTACAATGATATCAGTGCAGCCGCTGGCTGTCTGGTAGGCAGGCAGCGTATAGGTAAGCTCAGGGTTCATAATAGCGAATTTGCAGTAGCCGTAGTCGGTAGAAAGGCCACGCTTGAGCATGCCGTCCTCGTTGGTGATAACGCTGCAGTTGCTCATTTCGCTGCCTGCTGCCGCGATAGTCAGCACAGCGCCGAGCGGAGCGCAGGCGGTAATCTCTTTTTTCTTAGCATAATAATCCCAAACATCTCCGGGGTTAGCCAGGCCGTAGCCAATGCCCTTGGCGCTGTCGATAACACTGCCGCCGCCGACTGCGAGAATAAAATCAACGTTCTCCTCACGGCAAAGCTCTACGCCCTTCTTAACCATGGAAAGCTGCGGATTAGGCACAACGCCTCCCAACAGTACGTATTCCAGGCCTGCGTCCTTCAGGCTGGCGCAGACGCGGTCCAACAGACCGCTTTTCTTGGCGCTGTGGCCGCCGAAGTGTACAAGTACCTTGTGGGCACCGTAATATTTACACCATTTACCTGCTTCGTTTTCGGTATTTTTACCGAAGATTATTTGTGTAGGTGCGTGAATCTGAAAATGATCCATAATATCAGCTCCTTGCCAGTAATAATTTCTCAATGGATAAAAGGGAATAAAAGAATAACAAAAAGACTGCCTGAGGTAGCAGGCAGTCTCTCGCAAAACAAAATCCGGAGAGGACTGACATACAGCTATCAGGAATCTCTCTTACTTTGCTTATTATAGGAAATTATTTTTTCTTTGTCAATTTATTTTAAGTGTAAGGCTTAGCGCTTCTTTAATCCCAGTATTTCTTCCGGCAGCTGTGCCAGCGTAATAGCTGCAAATACCAGAGCACAGCCAAAGATTTCACGACTGCTCATAGCCTGCCCTAAGATAAGCCAACCGCTTACCAGAGCGAAGGCTGATTCCAAACTCATAAGCATACAGGCAACCAGAGAGCTGACATGCTTTTGACCGACAATCTGCAGCGTGTAGGCTACACCACTGGACATGATACCGGCGTAGGCGATAGGTGCCCAGCCTGCAATAATATTGCTCATGGATGGTGTTTCGAAAATAAACATCAGCACACCGTTGACAACGGTGCAGGTCATAAATTGTATGAGTGACAGGCGCACGCCGTCAAGATTTTTAATGATATTTTCTATGGCGATAATCTGTGCAGCGAAGCAGAAGGCACAGATGAGTGTGTATAAATCACCTTTGTTGATAGAGAAGCCTTCGTTGATGCAGATGAAGTACATGCCTACGGCTGCTACAAAAACGCTGAGGCCCTGCAGCAGGGAAACGGAGCGGCGGTAGAAGATATAGCTCAAAACAGGTACCAGAATGATGTAGAGTGCGGTTATAAAGCCGCTTTTGCCGACGGTGGTGTACATTATGCCAAGCTGCTGGAAAAAGCAGGCGAGTGAGAGGAAAAGACCACAGGTGATGCCGCCATTAATTAAACGGTCTTTATAAACAGGGTCATCACTGCCTAAAACAGTAAAGCGCTTACCTGCCGTTTTGTCGAACAATAGACAGCAGCCAAATAAAAATACAGTAGCTAAAACACTGCGCGCGCAGTTGAAGGTTAACGGCTCGGCGTAATCGCCGCCGACGCTTTGCGCGATAAAGGCAGTACCCCAGATGAAGGCACACAGCGTGAGCATGAGAACGCCGCGTGTACTGTGATTATTTGCTGATGAATTATTCATAAACAACACCCCTATAACAAAACAATAAGATGAAAATAATTATACCATATTTTACAATGCGTGTACAAAGGTAACAGCTTGAAAAATCGCTGCTGAAGGGATAATTTTGAGCTGTTTTTCTGCGGAACATTTCCTCTCGCAGGACTTTTTTGTAAAGCGATTAGCTGAAAATAGGAAAAATAAGGCGAAATGCTAAATTGGCGAAAAAATCGTCTACAAAGAATTTCATCAACATATTGATGAATTTATCTTTGACACCTACGATATATTGTGGTAGAATAAAGCTACCGAAAATGCTACGCTGAACCGTAGCTGTTTTTTATGATTAAGACAAGGCTTTGACCGTTACGGTCAGAGCCTTGAATAACGTATAGGTGTATTTTAAGAATAACTTATGGATTTTTGCTCTTAGTTATTATACGAAGATATTGATTTATAACTTTGATTTTTACAAGAAAGGATGCTGAAAGGTTATGAAAGTAATTAAGCGCGATGGCACAACAGTAGATTTTGATGCCGCAAAGATTGTCGTTGCTATTCAAAAAGCCAATGCTGCCGTAGAACCGGAATTTCGTATTGAGGAGGATAAAATCCAGGAAATTGCGGATAGCGTACAATCTCGTAACCGTATGCGCCTGCTTGTAGAAGACATTCAGGATATGGTAGAGCATAGCCTGATGGATGCAGGTAAATTTGAGCTGGCAAAGCAGTATATTATTTACCGTTATAAACGTGCTCTGGTGCGTAAGGCCAACACTACCGACGATTCTATTCTGTCCTTAATCCGCAATAGCAATAAGGACGTTATGGAAGAAAACAGTAATAAAAATGCAACGATGGCTGCTACTCAGCGCGACCTGATTGCCGGTGAGGTTTCCAAGGACCTGACGAAGCGTATTATGCTGCCGGCAAAGATTTCCAAGGCGCATGAAGAGGGCGTGCTGCATTTCCATGATGCCGACTATTTTATTCAGCCTATTTTCAACTGCTGCCTGATTAATATCGGTGATATGCTGGACAACGGCACTGTTATGAACGGCAAAATGATCGAAAGCCCTAAAAGCTTCCAGGTTGCCTGCACCGTTATGACACAGATTATTGCATCTGTTGCTTCCAGCCAGTACGGCGGTCAGTCTGTTGATATCCGTCATCTGGGCAAATATCTGCGTAAGAGCTATGAAAAGTTTAAAAAGAGCATCAAGGAAACCTCCGGAGGCAACATTGATGACGAAACTCTGGAGCGTCTGACGAACGAGCGCCTGCGCTACGAGCTGAAGGGCGGCGTACAGACCATTCAGTATCAGATTAATACCTTGATGACCACCAATGGTCAATCTCCGTTTGTTACCCTGTTTTTGAACCTGCAGAAGGATGATCCGTATCTGAAGGAAAACGCTATGATTGTGGAAGAAATTCTGCGTCAGCGTCTGCAGGGCATTAAAAATGACAAGGGCGTTTATGTAACCCCGGCCTTCCCGAAGCTGGTTTATGTTCTGGATGAGCATAACTGCCTGAAGGGCGGCAAGTACGATTACATTACACGTCTGGCAGTAAAATGCAGCGCTAAGCGTATGTATCCCGATTACATCAGCGCCAAGAAGATGCGTGAAAACTACGAAGGCAATGTATTCTCCCCGATGGGCTGCCGCAGCTTCCTGTCTCCCTGGAAGGATGAAAACGGTAACTATAAATTCGAAGGTCGCTTCAATCAGGGTGTAGTTTCTCTGAACCTGCCGCAGATTGGCATTGTTGCCAAGGGCGATGAGCAGAAGTTCTGGAAGCTGCTGGATGAGCGTCTGGAGCTGTGTTTTGAAGCGCTAATGTGCCGTCACAATGCGCTGAAGGGCATTAAGAGCGATGTCAGCCCTGTACATTGGCAGTACGGTGCTATTGCCCGTCTGGGTAAGGGCGAAACAATAGACAAGTATCTGGAAAACGGTTATTCTACCATTTCTCTCGGCTATATCGGCCTCTATGAGCTGACCAAGCTGATGAAAGGTGTAAGCCATACCGATCCTGCAGGTGAGGATTTTGCCCTGCGCGTTATGAACCGTCTGCGCGGTGCCTGCGATAAATGGAAGGCACAGACTTGCCTTGGCTTCGGTTTGTACGGTACACCGGCAGAAAGCCTTTGCTACCGCTTCGCACGTATCGACAAGGAACGTTTCGGCACGATTGAGGATGTTACCGATAAGGGCTACTATACTAACTCCTATCATGTTGATGTACGCGAGAAGATTGATGCTTTCAGCAAATTTAAATTTGAAAGCCAGTTCCAGAATATTTCCTCCGGCGGTGCGATTTCTTATGTAGAAATTCCTAATATGCGTCACAACACCGAAGCATTGGAAGAGGTTGTTAAATTCATATATGACAATATCCAATATGCGGAGTTTAATACCAAATCCGATTACTGCCATGTTTGCGGCTTTGACGGTGAAATTACCATTAATGATGACAATGAGTGGGAATGCCCCGTATGCCACAACAAGGATCACTCCAAGATGACGGTTATCCGCCGTACCTGCGGTTATCTGGGAGAGAACTTCTGGAATGTAGGTAAGACTAAGGAAATCAAAGCCAGAATAATGCATCTGTAATTTGCGAGGTGAGGGCGTATGAATTACGCAGAAATAAAAAATCTGGATATTGCTAACGGACCGGGCTTGCGTGTATCGCTGTTTGTAAGCGGCTGTACACATCATTGCAAGGGATGCTTCAACCCGGAGTCCTGGAATTTTAATTACGGACAGCCTTTTACGGAAGCAACGCAAGAGCATTTGCTGGAGCTGTTGGAGAACGAACATATCCGCGGCCTGTCACTTTTGGGCGGCGAACCGTTCGAGCCTGCCAATCAGGCAGCGCTGCTGCCGTTCCTGCGCAAGGTAAGAGAGCGCTTCCCCAAGAAGGATATCTGGTGCTACAGCGGCTATAATTTCGAAAAGGATATGCTGACAGGTAACCTTGGACCTTGGGAAATTACCGAAGAAATGCTGTCCTATATTGACGTATTGGTGGACGGAGAATTTAAGCTTGAGCTGAAGAATCCTAATCTGCGCTTTCGCGGTAGCGAAAACCAACGCGTTATCCTGGTGCAGGAATCGCTGAAGGCAGACGGCATTGTACAATGGGATGATGGCGAAGGCTTGAGCATCTGATAAGCAGTGCGGTTACAAATTTATAAAAAATAAAGCATCCCGGCTCGCAGGAGCAGGGATGCCCGGAAAAAGAAATAGCATTGTCGGTCTTAGCAGGACTGACAATGCTATTTTAATTGTGTGCGCAAGGATTGCGGAATAACAGATTCGATAAAGGCTTTGACTATTGCCGGTTCAAAATCCAGACCGGCCTTGTTCTGCAGCTCGATGATAGCGTCGGCGTGAGTTTTTTGCCAATGTTGGGTGCAGGGGTTGAGGTTGCGGTCATAATAATTGGCTACGGCAACTATGCGTGCGCCGATGGGGATGTTCTGTCCCTTAAGGCGTTTGGGATAACCGGTGCCGTCCCATTTTTCATGGTGCGCGCGGATGATATCGCTGATGGTATCAAAGCCGGGAATGTTCTCTAGCATGCTGGCGCCTGCGATGCAGTGACGTTTATAAATAGACTGCTCGCGCGTAGAAAGAAACGGCAGCTTAGCCAAAATAATATTGGGTACGGAAAGCTGACCGATATCATGCAGCAGCGCTGCTGTTTTTATCTGCGAAACCTCGCTGGCAGGCAGACCGAGCTTAGCGGCAGTGCTGGCAGAATAATTGGCAACCTGCTGACTGTGCAGATAAATTTCCCTGTTTTTAATTTCCAGCATTCTTAAATAGAACTCGCAGATATCCTTCGTCAGGCGAGCATCCGCAAAGTCCAGACATTGTGGTATAGCAATCATAAAGCGTATTTCCTTTTTTCCGTTCAATATTGAGTACCAATAGTATAGCACTTTTTGACAAAAGATAAAAGTATGCAGAGCTATTGACTTGCAAAAAAAATTTTTTCCCATTATAATAGATAGGACAACTCAGGTCTGTGGTTGCAAGTCGATGCCAGTTGCAGGCGAAACGATCCACGTAAGCAGCAAAATTTTGCTGTGAGCACGGTGCAGCTTAGAAGTAAGTCCTGCCGCAAAAAAATTATGGGCGAGAGAGGTAGTAGTGGGGAGCGCAATGCTTAGGAGCGAACCTTCCAGCAGGCGAGTGTGGGGGCGAAAACCAGGTCAGCTGAGTTGTTTTTTTGTTACCTATTTTACAGTTTGCCGCAAAATGAGAAAAAATGCGGTATTTTTTATTTTTATACTGTTTTTTTTCATAAAAATACTTTACCTTGCGGGAATTTAGGTATATAATGTACCTATCTCAAAAATGGCTTACAATATTGAAAGGGGAAATTGATGATGAAAAAGATTTTATTTTTAGTTATGGCAGTTCTGGCTGCCGCTTCTATGATGATTGCCGGCTGCGGCGGTGGCGATAAAAAAGCTGCTGATCAGGAGAAGGTACTGCGCGTTGGTACTGAGCCTACCTTTGCTCCGTTTGAATTCCAAAAAGAGGGCAGCAAAAGCTATGATGGCTTTGATATGGATCTGGCACGTGCTATCGGTAAGCAAATGGGCTACAAGGTTGAAATTGTCAGCATGGGCTTTGATGCTTTGATTCCGGCACTGAACTCCGGCAACATTGATGTTGTTGCTGCAGGCATGAGCATTAACGAAGAACGTCAAAAGGCTGTTACCTTCTCTGATCCTTACTATACTTCCGGTCTGATTGTTATGGTAAACAAAGACAACAACGAAGTTAAGAGCATTAAAGATCTGGAAGGAAAACGTATTGCCTGCCAAATCGGTACTACCGGTGAAAAGAATGCCAGAAAAGTTGCTGACGCTAAAGTAACTGCTTTCAACACTAATGACGAAGCTGTTATGGAACTGAAAAACAAAGGCGTTGACGCAGTTATCAATGACAGTCCTGTAGTCGGCTATTACCTGGCACAGGGCGGCAACAACAGCATGAAAACTGTTGGCGATATCATGGAAGCAGAGCAATACGGCCTGGCAGTAAAAAAAGGTAATGATAAGCTTGCGGGCGAAATCAACAAGGCTTTGGCTGAGTTGAAGAAAAACGGTGAATATGACAAGATTTACAAAACCTGGTTTGGTGAAGTAAAGAAATAATATTTATTTGTTCACTACGGAGCACGACAAGGTTGAATTGCCGGACGTGCTCCGTTTGATATTAAAAAAATAGAAGAACAAATGAGGGGGACCAACAAATGAAAAAGGTATTAGTATTTTTAATGATGGCAATTATGGCCTGCAGCATGCTGCTGGCCGGCTGTGGCGGTGACGACAAAAAGGATGCTGACGGTGCTAAGGTTTTGCGTGCCGGCACCGAGCCTGTATTTGCACCGTTTGAATTTCCTAAGGAAGGCAGCAAGGATCTGACCGGCTTTGACATCGAGCTGATTGAAGCTCTTGGCAAGCAAATGGGCTACAAGGTTGAAATGGTAAGCATGGGCTTTGATGCTCTGATCCCGGCGCTGAATACAAATAATATCGATGTTGCAATTGCAGGTATGACGATTACCGACGAGCGTAAAAAGGTTGTTGATTTTACCGAATCCTATTATACTTCCGGTCTGATGATTATGGTACGTAAAGACAGCAATGTAAAATCCATCGATGATTTGAAGGGCAAAACTATTGCCTGCCAAATCGGTACTACCGGTGAAAATAAATCCAGAACTGTTGAAGGCGCTAAAGTAAAGGCATTCAATACTCAGGACGAGGCTTCTCTGGAGCTGAAAAACGGCGGTGCTGATGCTGTAATCGGTGATGCTCCGGTTGTTGAATACTATATGACCAAAGCAGGCAAGGACTTTGCTAAAACTGTTGGTGAAAGAATGGAAGCTGAGCCTTATGGTATTGCTGTTAAAAAAGGCAGCAAGCTGGCCGGCGATTTAAATAAAGCTTTAGCTGAATTGAAAAAGAGCGGCGAATATGATAAGCTTTATACTAAATGGTTTGGAGAGAAAAAATAAGCCGTAGTTCTCTCCAGCCTGAAACTAAGAATTCAGAAGGGATTGGGAGAATATGAATTTTGAGCTGATGGCAAATTCGTTTCCGCTTTTGCTGGCCGGTGCTGCTATTACCGTAGAAATTACGGCGATGAGCGTTACCTTCGGCCTGCTGATTGGCTGTATGATTGGTATTGCACGCTTGTGCAGCATTAAGCCGTTACGTTATTTTGCCAATGTTTATGTTGATTTTATCCGCGGTACTCCGCTGCTGGTACAAATCTTTCTTGTGTATTTTGCATTGCCGAATATTATCGGCAGCCGTGTTGATCCGTTCTTGGCAGCGATTTCTGCCTGCTCTATCAACAGTGGTGCGTATGTTGCCGAAATCTTCCGTGCCGGTATCCAGTCTATTGACAAAGGCCAGATGGAAGCAGGCCGCAGCCTTGGTATGACCTGGGCGCAGACTATGCGCTATATCATTATGCCGCAGGCCTTCAAGCGCATCATTCCGCCTTTGGGCAATGAATTTATCGCTATGCTGAAGGATTCCTCTCTGGTTTCCGTTATCGGCTTCGAAGAGCTGACACGTCGCGGCCAGCTGATTATTGCCCGCACCTACGCTTCCTTTGAAATCTGGATGGCTGTAGCTATTATCTATCTGATTATGACCTTTGCTGTTGCAAGGTTTACCGGTTATCTGGAGCGGAGGTTTGATACGAAATGAGCAAGGAAATGATTATAATCAAAGATCTGGAAAAAAGCTTTGGTGATCTGCATGTACTCAAGGGCGTAAACCTGACTATTGCAGAAAAAGAGGTTGTTGTTATCATCGGCCCCAGCGGCAGCGGTAAGAGTACTTTGCTGCGCTGCATCAACTTTCTGGAGGAGCCTACCGGCGGCAGCATTGTTATCGACGGTATTCCTCTGAACGGCGAGGCTAATATCAACGAAATCCGCAAGGAAGTTGGTATGGTATTCCAACGCTTTAATCTGTTCCCGCATATGACTGTCCTGCAGAACCTGATGCTGGCACCGATGAAGGTGCGCGGTGTTTCCAAGGAAGAAGCAGAAAAGACCGCGCATATGTACCTGAAAAAGGTTGGCATGGAAGATAAAGCCAACAATTATCCTGATCAGCTCAGCGGTGGTCAGCAACAGCGTGTTGCTATTGCGCGTGCCCTGTGCATGAAGCCGAAGGCTTTGCTGTTTGACGAGCCTACCAGTGCTCTTGACCCGGAAATGGTTAACGAGGTTCTGGACGTTATGAAACAGCTGGCTAACGAAGGCATGACCATGGCTGTTGTTACTCACGAAATGGGCTTTGCCCGTGAGGTTGGCGACCGTGTATGCTTCGTAGACGGTGGCAAGATTTTGGAAGAGGGAACTCCGGAAGAAATTTTTGGCAATCCGAAAGAGGAGCGTACCAAAAACTTCCTGTCCAAGATTTTATAAGAGAATTAAATATCGGCAACATATTTCATGATGATTATGATTAAGCATTACAGTTAATTAGCCTTGTGCTACGGGTGATAGGGTAATTATTTTCGCTAAAAAGAAATATTTCATGTTGCAAAAAACATAACTTCGCTCTAAGAATGTTAACCGATATCTGAAAGATATTACTTTCATAGGTTATCTTAGAGCGGAGTTTTTATATTCATATTTAAATTTTCTTTGCAATTTACGTCAGAATGAGAATATAGTTGTCAGTTGGTTGACATATAATTACAATATAATAATGCTTTGAATATTAAGGGCTTCGTTCTAATATTACGGAGTCCTTTTTGATTTATCAGGTGCCGTAGGCACCTGCAAGCCAAAAGTGCTCGATGCACTTTTGCTTGACGGGGGGGACAACGTGCTATAATTCTAGCAGTGACTGATTATGTAATTGAAGTTATTGTAAAATAAGAAAAAAGTCAACATACATAATTGATAATTTGCAAATTTCTATCTGTAAGCACCTTGAATAACAAAAAGCTGAATATACAATAGCGTATAGCAGATGAGAATTTAAGAGCCTAACGAGAGAACAAGAGAATAAAAACGTGTCAGGTGTATTTATACTTAATAGGTAAACAGGTGTAAAACCTGCGCTGTCACGCAGCTGTAAAGTGGAGTGTTCCTTAATAATGTCACTGGGAAACTGGGAAGGCAAGGATTACGATGAAACTGAGCCAGAAGAATTGCCTGATTTTCTTTAAGTGTTAATTGTGCTGCGAGTGACAGTAGGCTACTAAGGGATAAGTGTGCCCTTCTGTCATTAGGCAGAAGGGCGTTTTTTATATAGAGCGCCTTTAAAAAATATGATTTTAGCCAAAGCAGCAAGCAAAACTAGGACAGCTTGGTGGCGGAGGTTAAAAAATAAATTTTTAATGAGGTGTTTGAGTATGTTAAAAAGCAAAAAAGCACTGGTTATGTCAGTGCTGTGCGCAGTTGCCAGCGCAGGCTTCGTAGCATCTGCTAGTGCAGCAGATACTACCATGCAAGGTGATTTGGATGAGATTATTATTGAAGGTAGCAGAAATGCTGTACCAAAAGATTCTTTTGGTAATGTTATTACTGAACAGTCTTATGCAAGGACTGGTGGTGATGTCACTGTAGTAACACGTCAGGAAATCGAAAGTAAGCATTATCAAAATATTACAGATGCTGTTAAGCGTGTGCCGGGCGTTCATATCAATGATATGGGTTACAGAGGTGGCGAATATGGATTTTCGGCTTACAGTCAGCAAGTAACAATTAATGGTGATGGTCATGTTGTTGTATTGTTAGATGGACGTAGACTTGATAATAGTGCTTCAAGTTCATCTAGTGGTTCCTCAAGTTCAAGCGGTAATACTTCAATGGTTCCTTTGCATTTAATTACAAGCATTGGAAATGTAGAATCAATTGAAGTTATAAAAGGTCCTGGTGCTTCTATTTATGGTGGTGATGCCAGTGGCGGTGTGATTAATATTATTACCAGAAAAGGCGCAACGAAGCCGTCGACAACTATTGATATTGCAACTGGTTCTTGGAAACGTCATACTTATGGATTAGTACATAATGGTTCTTCTGATGATGGTAATTGGCGTTATTTCATGGTCTTAAATCGTGACATGGGCGGAGATACGCATTATAAAGATGGTTTGACAGGTAAAAATTATAAATATTTTGGAACTCATTATAAGGATGATAGTGCTGCTGTTCGTATAGATAGACAATATGATGATAACCATTTCGTATCATTGTCATATAACTACACGAATAACTGGGACGGATATCCGATTGTGCCTAGAGATTATCGGGCAGAAAGCATTGATAGATTCTTTAGCGGACAAGTAAATATAGATGCTGCAGATGGAAAATCACATGCTCCTATAAATCAAGGTTTTAGAAATAAATGGTGGTATCATGGAGTTTTAGGCAATTTTACAACGAGTAAAACAAGCAATCTTGACTTAACTTATCAATTTAATAAAGATAATAATTTGCCAAGTTATATCCGAGCATTTTCTACTCATAATACTTATGAAGCAGGATGGGTAAAAAATTCTAATTTTAATTTCAGTCCTTCTGGCAATATTACTATGGAGCAATTGAAGGCTTATTTGGATAGTTACAAAGGAGAACATTCTGTAAGCACATATAAGGAACAGAGTAATGGTGTAGAACTCCAGCTTGGTAAAAGGTATGGAATAAATGATATTTTGTTTGGTGTTACGGCAAGTCATGATACATATAACAGAGTAAATCCATCTGCCAATACAACAGCTAACATAAACAGAAATATATTGACTGGCTATTTACAGGATAAAATTCATTTCAGTGATAAGTTTGAGTTAACGCCTGGTCTTAGATATTTACATGCTAGCGATTATACAGTAAAAAAAGGCAATGGTGCGGATAAATCACCATCTGATAGTCAAGTTAACCATGTAAGCGGTATGATGGCTACACAATATAAATTTGATGATACAACAAGTTTATATGGTTCCTGGGCACAGGTATTTAGAGCTAAAAAAGTAACTGATTATGATGCGGTATTGGAGCCATTGGAAGATGAAAAAGGTAATGTTTACAATGTAGGCTTGAAAAAATCTTTCGGCAAAAAAACTAATTTAGATATCAATTACAGCTATTTGAAAATGGATAATGCTATAGGCTCTTATTCAGTAGAAGATTTAACTACGGCAACCGGTACTAAGAGTTATGCGATGAATGCTAAGCAAAGCAAAAAAGCCTTAAATTTGTCTGTAGAACATCAATTTGATGATAATTGGCGTTTAGGTGCTTCTTATACTTATGTAAAAACAGATTTCCATTCTAAAAACTTTAAAACTGTTCCGGATGGCACCAGTTTAGATGATTTATTAAATAAGCAGGTACCAATCAATAATTATCAAATTGACCTTGGCTATGATAAAGGTAAATTTAATGTAGACTTACTGACTACAATTTACTCCGGTAATGATACTGATTATTTTACCAACAATAGATTTGTAATTAGTGATCTGAGTATGAATTATAAACTTAATGAAAAAGCAACTTTATATTTAATTGCTAATAACTTATGGAATACTGCTTGGGAAAATCGTTATATGTACCATATGGGCATTGGAGCATTCCCTCAACAAGGTCGCAGAATTTTAGTTGGTATGCAGTATAAATTTTAATTGATATGCTTGAGAATTACTACGGAAATCATATGGTTTCCGTAGTAATTTTTCAATGTGAGGATACAATGAATAGAATTATAACTATCTTAGTTTGTGTAATCCTAATGTTTATACTATTATTACTTCATAGCAGTGAGAATAACACTGTAAAAAAAATAGAATCTCATTACACTACTGTATCAACAGTTAATTCCCAGCGCAAAAAGGTAGAAATAGGTTTTTCAAAAGTACCACAGAGGGTAATTGCTAATAGAATTTATGTTGCAGAAACTTTAATTGCTTTGGGAGCAGAAAAAAATATTTTAGCTGTTAATTATCAAAACACGGATAGATATAAAGAGTATTTACCGCAATATAAAGAGAAGGCAGATAATTTAAGCAAGATTACATATGATAATTTGACAGTGGAAGAGGCTATTAGTTTACAACCTGATTTAATAATAGGTTGGTTATCTACATTTAACAGTAAGAGTTTAGAAACAACTGATTTTTGGAATAAACGTGGCGTTAATACGTACATTAATACAACATCTAATGGTTTGACAAAACATGAGACAATTGAAGCTCAAGAGAAATTTATATTAGATATGGGGAAAATTTTTCAAAAAGAAGCAGAGAGCAAAAAGTTAGTCGATAATATTGAAAAATCAATAAAAAGTACAATAAGTAGTAAAGACAAGAATCAAAGGGTTTTAGTATTAGAAAATGGGGGAAGAAATTTCAGAAATTATGACAGCGATACATTGGCTGGGAATATGGTGGAACGCTTGAACGGACAAATTGCATCACAAGGGCGAGTCTTAAGTTATGAAGAAGTGATAAAAATTAATCCGGAAGTGATTTTTTTAGTCTATTTTAATAAGGATAGATTTATTCAATTTAAACAAATATATTCTATTCCAGCATTACACTCGGTAAATGCAATTAATAATAAACGTGTTTATCCGATACGATTGGATTATATATATACTCCGGGTGTAAGGATTGTAGAAGGCTTAAAGATTATGCGTAAGGGATTATATGATGAATAAAAATATCTTTAAGGAGAAATGCTGATAGTTGATTTTTGAACTGGTAGCAATGCGTGAGCTACTGACAGGAAAATATGTATGTCGGATAAGGTGCAATTTGCGGCTTCACTGTTTTTCGATGGTTAAGCGTCTGAAGAATAATTGATATTTTTCTTGCATCTTGTTTGAATGCATAAGAAGGCTTATAATATGATAAAAAAGGTAGTACGCTAAAATGGCGACTGCCTACATCTGTTTTTTGTCTGCTTATTACAATGCTAAGTTAATAATATTTGGTAAATTCGTTTAAGCAGGCTATAATAACATGATAAATTATATATCATAACTTATGGAGTGATAATTATGCAAATGCAATTAGACGGACAACAATATCCCTATGCCTCACGCCGTCGCGTAGTTTATGGCAGACGCGGGATGGTTTGCACCTCGCAGCCATTGGCATCACAGGCAGGCCTGCAGATTTTGCAGCAGGGCGGTAATGCTGTAGATGCCGCCATCGCTACGGCAATTTGCCAGACTGTAGTTGAGCCTACGAATAACGGTCTTGGCAGCGACTGCTTTGCGATTGTCTGGGTGAAGGATAAGCTGTATGGCATCAACGGCAGCGGTTATGCGCCGCAGAACCTGACGGCGGAGGCTGTGCGCGCTGCAGGACATACAGATAAAATGCCCTTCAGAGGCTGGCAGGCAGTGACTGTTCCGGGAGCACCTTCAGCTTGGGCGGAGCTGCACAAGCGTTTCGGTCGTCTGCCCTTTGCGCAATTATTTGCCCCTGCTATTGATTATGCGGAAAACGGCTATCCTGTTTCACCGATAGTGGCACGCTTCTGGCAGGAGGGCATTGAGGCACTGACGCCGTATAAGGATAATCCTGCTGTTGCACCCTGGTTTGCAACCTTTGCTCCCCAAGGCGTGGCACCACGCACAGGCGAGCTGGTGCGTTTGCCTGACCATGCCAAAACACTGCGCCTGTTGGCGGAAAGCTATTGCGAAAGCTATTATCGCGGTGAGCTTGCCAAAAAAATTGTCGACTTCAGCGAAAAGACCGGCGGTTGCCTGACTTTGGCGGATTTGGCAGATTATCATGCGGAATTTGTTGAACCTGTACATATTAATTATCGTGGTTATGATGTGTGGGAGATGCCGCCAAACGGTCATGGCATTACGGCGCTGATGGCTTTGAATATATTGAAGGGCTTTGAATTCGACGGACGTGACAGTGTAGCAACGCTGCATAAACAAATTGAAGCTATGAAGCTGGCCTTTGCCGATGGCATGCAGTATATTGCTGACCCGCGCTATATGCGCACTAAGGTAGAGGCGATGCTGAGCGAGGAATATGCAGCCAAACGCCGTGCGCTTATTGGCGAGCAGGCTTTGCTGCCGGAAGCAGGCAAACCGTTCTGCGGCGGTACTGTTTATCTGTGTACTGCCGATGATGATGGTAATATGGTTTCCTTTATTCAGAGCAACTACAAGGACTTTGGCAGTGGCGTTGTGCTGCCGGGTTATGGCATCAACTTTAATGACAGAGGCGCAGGCTTTAGCTTGGACGAATCTTCGGATGATTTCCTGCTGCCGCGTAAGAAGCCTTATCATACAATTATCCCCGGCTTTTTGACTAAGGACGGCGAAGCTGTCGGTCCGTTTGGTGTTATGGGTGCCTATATGCAGCCGCAGGGACATGTGCAGGTGTTGATGAATACGATTGACTTCCTGCTGAATCCGCAGGCTGCGCTTGATACACCGCGCTGGCAATGGATTGATGGGCGTGAGGTGTGGCTGGAGGATCGCTTTGCGCCGGAGATTGTTGAAGAGCTGCGCAAGTTGGGGCATGAGGTGCGTGTAACGAGCGATTACACCAGCTTTGGCAGAGGTGAAATTATTTGGCGCTGCGCTGATGGCGTACTGGCGGGAGCAACGGAGCCGCGTGCTGACGGAACAGTTGCTGCCTGGTAAGTTTATAAGTTTGGTGTATTTATATGATATTCTCTACTGTGGGAAGTACGCACGTAATTATGATCAAGCTGCGTTTTCAAGAATGGGCATACGCATGATACTACAATAGTAACCTTGCGGTAACTAGCGCACGTGAAAGTGCGTACTTTACAGGACTGCCATTTGGTACTATGATATGTACAGATGATGCGCAACGCATTACGAGGAGGTTAACTGATTATGACACAAGAAACTTTGAAATTTGTAAAAGAACAAACTGAAGCTTTAATTGCTGCTCATAGCTGCAGCGCTGAAGCAAAGGCTGCTGCTGAAAAATGGCTGGCTGCTGTTGGTACTGCGGAAGAAGCAGAAGCAACCAAGGCTTATATTGCAGAGCTGGAAGCAGACATCATGCCGATTGACGGCCTGATTGGTTTTGCCGGTTCCGAAGCAGGTGTTGGCGTTTTCGGCGCTGAGCTGGCTAAAAATATTCTGGCACATGCTAAGGAAATCAAGGCTGCCGGTGCGGAGTATTGCGACTGCCCGGCCTGCGCTGCCTGCAAAGCAATTCTGGATAAAAAGGCTGAGCTGCTTTAATTTGCGAGAGCGCAAACTCTAACCGCCCAGGCTTCACTTCATGGTGAGGCTTGGGCGGTTTTTCTTCGTAAAAAGCTTTTTCTCTTTTTAGCGCCGACAAGCTTAAAAAAGTTTATATTTAATATACCATAAAGTCTTGTCGGGGGGGAACACTGTGCTATAATTTAAGCGTATAGACGTGCGCGAATAAAGTGGTAATTACTCTGAATAGTATATGCTAATATCTTCGAGCATAGTCATTTAGCACGCATATTTTAGGATAAGTTGATATGCTGATGCTGTGTAAAAAAGAAAGGTTGAGTGATTATGAAGTCAAATCATAAGGACAAATCTTTGGCAAAAAAAGTCCTGCTTTCCGTTGTGGCAGCAGGCGTGATGAGCACTTGTGTGATGGGAAGTGCGTTGGCGGCTGTGCATAAAGATGTATGGTCTGTTAATAGTCAAACTATTGAAAATAGAGTTTTGACTAATAAAGGTTATACCGCTGAGGATCTTAAACTTGGTGCCCAAATTACTGATAGTAAGTTCCTTAAAAATAAGTTTCAAAATAACAGCGATATTTATGGTGGTTTGTTTCGCTTAATGAATACAGAGAATCCTAAAAAGACTAACGTAAATATTTCTAATACTATTTTTGATGGTAATATTGCTACTACAAGTGCTGCTCATACTTGGGCACTTGGCGGCGCGATTATGATTAAAGGTGGCACTAGTACATTTACTGATGTTACATTCAATAATAATAAAATAATTTCTACTGGTGCTGATACACAAACTGGTGGCGGTGCATTATATGTAGATGCAGTAAAAAATAGTAATGTAACTAAACCTGACGGTAATGCAAACCTTAAAATTGTTGCTACTAAAGATTTATCTTATACTGGTAATACTGTACAAGCTTCTGATGGCGGAAACGTTTGGTATTATACATATGGCGGATTAGCTCAATCTAAAGGCGGTTTCTTATTTATTGACCGTGATGCTGCTGTTGAGTTTGAAGTTAAAAATGGTGCAACCTTAAAAATTGGTGAAAAAGATGCAGCAGATAAGAATGCTGATACCATTGCTAGTGTAATGCCTAAAGAAGGTAGTACGACAGAATTTGCTGTAATCAAGAAAACTGGTGAAGGTAATTTAGTTGTAAATAGCAGCTTGAATGACTATTATGGAGAAATGTATGTCAATGCCGGCTCTTTAAATGTTGGCAGTGATTGGAACTTACATAACAAATTAGTTCTTGAAGCAAACTCTAAAGTTGTAGCTGAAAATATTACCTTAGATAGCATTACTGGTAATGTAAGTGCTTATAATGGCAATAATACTGTTAAGGAAGAATATACTTTTAAAGACACCAATGGCTCCATCACCACCGCCAAAGGCTCTACTTTAACAGCTAAAAATGTTCTTGTTAACGCTGGTAGCATTAATGCTGAGGGTACAGTAAATGCTTCTGCCGTATATGCAAACAATGGAACTAGTGTAGTATTAAATGGTGGCGGCAAAATTACAGGCTATAAATATGATGATGGAAATACAGTAGCTGCATCAGTAAAGGATAACTCCACTCTGACAGCAACTAACGTTGATTTCACAGGCGATTTTAAAGCAGAAGGCGGCTCTAAGATTGTCCTGAAGGGCGGCAGTGTAACTGCAAGTGATTACTATGAAAATGGCAAAAAGGATGGATATACTGAGTTTGGCGCAATTGGTGAAAATTCCATCATTGAAGCAGATGGCGTAGATATAAAATCTGCAACGCTTGCAAAAGATGGTGCAAAGGTAACCATCAAAAACTCCAGCATTAATACCGTTGAAGGCATTTGGGCTTGGAACAAAGAGAAAGTTGGCAAAGGTTCAGTAATTGTTTTAGATGGCACAGCTGCTAATGTTTATACTGTTGGCGAATCCATCGTTGCTTACAATGGCAGCAAAATTTATATCAACGGCGGTACTCTGAAGGAAAATGAATTAAGGAGAAAGATGTTCGGTATTGAAACTGAGGATGGAACAATTAATACTGATGCCAAAGGTATTGTCCTCGACAAAAACGGCGTAATTTCCACCATGTCTGACCAGATTTATGCTAACGCCGCATCCGCAAATCAAAAAGAATCCGGTGCAATTACTAACGAAGGTATTGATTTTAAAGGCGGCAGCCTGATTTTGAATGATGCTAAATATACTCAGTCTTATACAGATTCTGCGCAAGCTGAATTGAAAAAGCAAGGCGCAACCAAGCTGACTATGAGTGGCGAGCTGGTAAAAGAAGAAACCGGTGAAGTCAAGACTGAAATTTCAGTAGATGAAGCAGCTGATAAATTTGGTAGCGATACTGAGCTTGATAAGGTTACTGCTAAGGCTGAAAACAACCTTTTGGTTGGCAGCAAGGATTCTTCCTTAGCAGGCAAAGATATTGCAGGCGTTAATGTTAAAGACCAGGTGGAAAATGGCTTTGCTGTCGGTAAGCTTGACCTTGGCGCAGGCAGCAATGGTGTGGTAATCACTAATGATAAAGAAGTAACTCTTGGCGGCAGTCAGGGTGGCAGTGTAATTACCGTTGATGGTACAGATGCAAAAGTTAAAGTAGTTGTTGGTACTGATGAAGCCGGTACTGATAAAACAGCTGGTAAGCTGAACATTGGTAATGCATTGGCAACCGAGAATACAAATTATAAGTTGAACGGTGACGTTGTTGTTAATAAGGACAGTCATCTTAATATTAGTGGTCAAGCGGAAATTACTGATAGCGTATCTCTGAATGATGCAAATATTGATGTAAATAAGGGTGCATTAAAAACAGCAGATTTGAATGTCGCTGGTAATAGTCAACTTATTGGTGCTGTAAATGCAGATAAATTAAATGCTGTAGCTGGTGCAAGCTTGGCTATTGGCAATAAAAATGGAGCAGGTAAACTCACTGTTGAAACAGCAGATTTGAATGGCAGCATGATTTTCCTTGATCCTGCATGGAACATTTCCACAGGTATTGAAGGTGCTAGTGGTTTGGCAGTAAAAGATGTAACTGGTGGCTTGAATGGCGCATATGTAGCCGGTCAGAATTCCAAGCTTTCCTTTGGTGCTGATTTGGCAGATGCTGATGCAGCTTTCGCAAGAAGTGGGGAAACATGGAGCAATAGCGGAGTAACAGCTGGTGCTTATGTTGATTCTACTGTTGATGTAGCCAATGGTTCTATCACTGTTGATGGTTCTTTGACTACTGCACCTACTACTGTACTTGCTAATGGTTCTGTGAAATTTGCAGATAATTCTATGCTGATGGTAAATGCGTCTAAGATTAGCGCTACTCAAGCTGCTATTACTGGCGTAGCTACTGCTGATATTTCAGCTAATTCCAAACTCTATATTGATAACGCAGAAAAGGATAAAACCTATAAAATTATCGATGGTACTGTCGCTAACTGGAATGTTGACAATATCCTCAGCAATAACAAACTGCTGAAATTCACTGTTGATACAGATGCTAATACTGTAACTACTACTTCCCAGTCTGTAAAAGCTGCTTATGGTGATGCAGTTATAGCTGGTGATGTATATGATGCGGCAGTTCTTGTCGGCGGTGCTGCTGCTGATTTTGTAGCTAAGGCTGCTGATGAGCATGTAAATGCAGATACCGCTACCCAAGTATGTGCATTCAATAGTGCAGCTGCTCTGAGTGAGCTGGCAGGTGTAGAACACGGCACTTATGCAGCAAGCAACTTGTTTGCTGATGCTATTAGCGAGCATATGTCCTTGACTAATGAAAAAGAGCATGATAGCGATATTTGGGCAAAATATATCCATAGCAAGGAAAATGTTGACGGCTTGGCAGTTGCAGGCGCAGATAGCAAGTATGATGTAAACTATAACGGCATTGTAGTTGGTGCAGACCTGTATAAGAATGGCAAAGCAACCATCGGTGCAGCACTGAGCTATGTTGATGGCAGCGTTAAGGGCAATACTCTGGCAGCTAGAACCGAAAATGATGCGACCTACTATGGCGCAAGCGTTTATGGCGGCATTCAGAACGAGGACAGCGCTGTAATTGGCGATATCAGCTATCTGCATGGTAAGAACGATATTACTCAACGTAACAGCGGTACTGCTTTGACTGCTGATGCTAAATCTGATGCTTTCAGCATTGGTGTACGTGCAGAAAAGAGCCTGAAGGCTGGTGTTGGTAAATTTGTTCCGTATGCAGGCATCCGTTATATGCATCTTGGCACTAGCAACTATAATAACAGCATTGGCATGAGCTATGATGGTGACGATATGAACCTGTGGCTGCTGCCTGTAGGCGTAAAATACAGCGCTGATGTAAAAGCTGGCGGCTGGACAATTCGTCCTATTGCAGAAGTTGGCTATGTATGGAATATGGGCGACCGTGATGCAACGCAGACAGTAAGTCTGAATGGTACAAGCAATGGCTTTGGCTATGATGTAGCTGATAATGGTAGCTATATTGGCCGCTTTGTTGTTGAAGCTGAAAAAGCTAATGTTACTTATGGTTTAGGCTATGAATATCAGAAGGGCGACAGCGTAAAGGCTAACAAGTGGATGGCCAATGTAAACTGGAGCTTCTAATAAAAACAAATTAATCTTCAAAAATAAAACTGACCGCCCGTATCTCAGGTGAATGTGAGATACGGGCGGTTATAATTTTCTTTCAAAAAAATGCTGCTTGCGGTATAATATAAAAAATACTGAAGGAGGGAAAAGCATGGATAAGTATATAATTATGAATAAAAATATTCCTTTGGTTAAGACAACGATGTCCGCGGCAGGCTATATAACTGAAGTCCTGCAGATATACAATCCAGAAGCCTTTCCGGTAGGTATTTTTACTGATAATTTTAATAAGCTTGCAGACAGATTAAATCAGTGGTGGCGTAGCCGTATTATTCCTGCAAGTCGCGACGGATTGCGCTATATCCTGCATTTGTATGATGTCGAATCTCCAGCGGTTTTAAGTAAGCGCAGCTTAGGGTTGAGTCTGTCAGATCAATATTGGCTGAAGCCTGTCGGCAGTGAGCTTACATGGCAGGAGGTTAACTTTTTCACCAACGATTTTTCCAAGGAGTTAGGTGAAGCATTTTTCCAAAAGGAGTCCTCCAGGCCTGCAATAAATCCGTTCACGCCGGATGCTTCAAGCAATGGCTGGTTAAAGAAAAAGTGGGTGAAAATCAACGGCGTTACGTATCTTGCCAAAGCAGGCTCGGTACCGCTGTTGCAGCAGCCGTATAATGAAATTGCTGCCGCTAATGTAGCGGAGGCTCTGACGATTAAGCATGTTCCCTATGAGCTGATTATAGAGGATAATCGTCCGCTGTGCCTGTGTCCTAATTTTATTACTACGGAAACAGAATTTGTTCCTGCTTATTTTGTTAAGGATATTCTTCCCAAGTCGAATAACGATTCTGTTTACGGACACTTCCTCAGATGCTGTGAGCAGTTGCAAATTCCTGATGTGGCAGGCTATTTACAGCAGATGCTGTGCCTGGATTACCTGATTGAGAATAGCGACAGGCATTATGGTAATTTCGGTTTTATCCGTGATGTTAATTCTTTGAAGTTCTTAGGTCCTGCCCCGTTGTTTGATAATGGTACAAGCCTGTGGTGCGAATCATTAAATAGTGAAATAGGAACAGAATTATCTGCTATGCCATTTAAAGATACGCAGAAAAAGCAGCTTGCCTTAATTAAAGCGTGCCTTATTGATATCAATGGAATTGATGCTTGCGCTGAGATAGTACGCAATACCTTGTCGACAAGTCCGTATTTGGATAAAGAGCGCGTTACACGTATCAGCGAAGCTGTTGCTAACCGTGCGCGTGGCCTGAAAAATTATTTGAGTAAGCTAAACTGAAAGTGAGCATCAAAAAACCGCTAAAGCCTTCAAAAAGCCTTAGCGGTACTTTTCTTTTTGGCGGTTCTGAGATGAATCGAACCTCCGCACACGGTTCCGGAGAAATAGCATGCTTGTTTGGCAATGATTTTCAAAGTTATAAACTACTTGTCTTTAGTTGTTGGATATAGTATAATGAACATAGAAAAAGTGCTACCGATAGACGGTTGCCCTTAGACAATGTTAGTTAAAAATAACCGCTCGTTTTCCTAGGACGGGGCGGTTATTTTTTTGCGTTTTTACCGAGTTCATAGCCGAATTTGACACAAGCCAAACCGAAGCCTAATAATGCGAGGACTTCAAGAATATTCATCGGCGCCACCCTCTTTCTTGTAGATTTCCATAAGGATATGGATTCTTGCAATAGGAGAGCCGCAAAGCCCTCCGAGGAGAGCAACCGCCTACCGCTGTGGTAGCACTAATTAATTTTAACATACGTTTGCAGAAAAGTGAATATAGAGGAATATAAAACCGGTCGATAATATTAGTGCATAAAAAATCCCTTCCCAAACATTATATGTACCCAGTTTTCTGGGCACCGCTAAAAATTTGAATAATTATATTTACA